>Ga0187827_10002024_pt1 | contig 28358 bp, 27 predicted proteins | sample ETNtaG_39_FD_167969 | JGI IMG/M metagenome (GOLD analysis project Ga0187827, IMG submission 167969) | Marine microbial and viral communities from oxygen minimum zone, Eastern Pacific Ocean - ETNP2014_SV_150_PacBio MetaG (Illumina Assembly) | ecosystem: Environmental > Aquatic > Marine > Hypoxic...
ATTTAGTGCCGAAACAAGCTGAATTAATGCAGTTTCTCCTTCACCGGATATACAATAATCGATAGCTTTTTCATTTAAAAATCGATTTATATTAGTAGTAACTTCCCCCCCCCCGAATATGACTTTAGTCTGAGATATATCCTTAACTATACGAGCAGTTTCGATACAAATATTCGCTGTTGTTGCAAACAGGCAGGAAATTCCGATAATTTGAGGACACATCTCCTTTATCTTTCCTTTCAGCACTTCTTTCCATGTTGCAGGAGATAGATTATCTTTTAAGTATTCTTGAAGCGCTTGGAAATTTAGATCAAAAACCTTCACATTCAAATCTGGAAAAAAAAGACGAAGTTCGGATGCTAGTGACCATAATCCTAATGGAGGCTCACATCGATATTTTCTGTTGAAAAGGACTGTTTTATTAATAGGGAACTCAATTGTATTAGGATGGGGAGGCGAAATTAACAAAATATTTTCGATTGAGTTATAGACACTCATCACAGTTCTGTCCTGCTAACATAAAGAAATTATCACTAAAAATTAAGTTTTCAACTTCAGTTTTAAGGTTTAAAGCTTTAATATCTTTAACAACTTCTCCCTGGCTGTGACAATGATTAAAAGGAAAGTCAGAACCAAAAATAATTTTATCCTGTAATCCTGCTTCCATATAGAATGAAACCATTTTTATAGTGGACGACACAGCCGTATCAAACCAAACATTTCTCAGAAGATTTTTTATAGGGGGGTATAAATTATAAAGACCCAGCATACCACCAAGATGTGAAGCAAGTATCCTGGTTTCAGGGTGCCTTTTGACAAGTTGACACAATTTAGCCGGTGAAGCTGATGATTCTTTAAAAATATGATCAATATGGACCATTAAAAACCGATTTTTCACTTTTATAAATTCAGCCAATTCATCCATTTCTTTTCCATCCAACTCATACCCCTGCCAATCAGGATTAATTTTGAGACCTATAGCTCCATTATTAATACATCTCTCACTCTCAGCTAGCCAACTATTATCTTTAGGCTGCACAGCGCATACGACCCAAAAGGATTTCTGTGCGGCTGCAATCTCCAATAAGTAGTCATTGTTTTCACAACATAGCTCATGACTTGTCCACGGTAGAGATACAAGAACAACCCGATCTATAAAATATTTTTTCATAGATTTCCTTATTTCACGAACAGAAGCCAGCTTTAATGCAAGGGCGCTCTCCGGATGACTGTAAATTGCCTCTAAAATCTTATTTTCAGATTCCGGCAGCCTGACATTTGGATCAGTTAGGCGAGGAGGCAAACAATACACATGGGCGTCAACAGTCATAAATTACTCGTCTCTTCGGGCAAGAATGAACAAACTATGAGATTCTGCGGGTTTGCATATCTTACCCGGGATTCTAGGTTCAAAACCTTCTAATTTAACAATTCTAAAGCTAGCCAAAGAGATAGCTTCATTTAGTTCAGATACTGTAAACCAATGATGCCCTTCATATGGAATAAAGTTCGGTTCATTAAATCTCTTCCATCCACGGTTCTTCGTAGTTAAGAAAAGCTGCCCTCCCTCTTTTACCAGCTCTGCCAATTGATTCATCGCTTTTTGCAATGGAATCCCACATTTGTGAAGTACGCCTATTAACGTAACCAGATCAAAGGGGCCTTCTTTTACGGGATCAAGAAAATTTTGGCAGCCAAAATTTGTATTTTTTGTTTTATATTTACGGCTTTCAGCATAATTGGTAAGCGAATGGCTCAAATCAATTCCCCTGAACAATTCAAAGGTATGTTCTCTTTCTGCTTCTTTTAAAAAACTCCCCGTACCGCTGCCTATATCAAGCCATGAATGAACCTCCTGCCATTTAATTGTTTCTATAGCCAGATGAAACCTGTTCGTCATTCCTTCATGGGATCCCCATTTTAGTCTTTTGTATTCTTCCGTTTCACCTGACAATGATTCATATTCTTCAATAATTTCAGAGATGCTAAATTTGTCTCTATGGTAGTCATCTAAAAAATCATTGATATATTCAGCAATCCGATTTCCACCTTTTCCATCGATCAACTCTTTACCTTTATCCGCCATTGCTTGAAACGAAAATGAATCGGAGGATATACGTTTTATTACATCAAAGAGTTCTTGATCTGAGATTAAGTCAAAGCGGCCCAGAAGAATTCCACATCTGTAACGTTCAACTGCCCGGACAAACGGTTCCTGATCATCTGAAAGCGCCATGACAGCAACGGGAACACCCAAATATAAAAGCTCATTACACGTTACCCCTCCGCCCGTAATAGCAAAATCAGCAAGACTCATTAATTCGGCTATATTTGAAGGGTTTTGGTGTATCAAAAAGCGATTATCATCTTTAATCTGTTCCTCAAGATTAAGACAGGGGCCATAGGCTGGTCCTAAAAGGAGATCAATAACATTAAAACATTTAACTCGCTTGAGTAATCTTGCGATTCTTATCGTTTGCTCCTGGGGATCAGAGCCTCCCATGGTAACCAAAACTCTTTTGACCTTTTTTTTGTTTTTCCTTACAGGAAAACCTTTCTGAATCAAATCACGGCGTATCGGAAAATATTCCGGCCCAATGGCGCTATTTTTCAACAAATTGGCAGGATAATATTCTTTATATGAAGCAATGCCACAGTTTATAATGCCCGCAACTGGGTAATCGGCTTTTTCCCCAAAGTCATCTATAGCAATAACCGGAACTGTAGGCATTTGTTTTCGTAATATTTTATAATATTGAATAGAGTGCTGATATGAATCGGTAATTAAAATATCTCCTTTTTCGCCTCCGACAATGTCCGCAACACACAAAGACTCATTTTCTTCTTCTTTATTGTTTATCTCTATAAATTCCATAGAATTTGAAATTTGTTTTAAAGTCACTGCTGATTTTGGTCTAATTATGAATTTTATATCGACAGTGTAATTGGAATTGATGGCATCGGCAATGGATAAAGATCTTATGAGATGCCCTAAACCTATCTCTGAATATCCATCAGACCTGAAGAATATTAAATATTTTTGTCTCAACAGAACAAGCTATAGTTTTTTGAGAAATCTCCTCAAAATTAAATATTATTCATTTCTCAAGTAAACCATTTATGCAATGTAACCCCTGCTGCAGCAAGCCTTAATCCTCCTGACGCATAAAGTCTATTCGCAGGGATATTGTCCATTTGTGTTCCAATTTCAATAAAATCAACATTTGATCTGATCTTATCCATAAATTTGCATAATAACAATTTTGAAAACCCACGCCCCCTGTAACCTGACGCCAAAAAAATCTCCCACAAGTAACCAACAGAAAAATCAGCTTTATCAGGAAAAACTTTTTCACTTTCTCCTAAAACCAAACCAATTATATCATTACCATCGTATAAAGCAGTTTTCACACTATGCGGTTTATTAAACACATGGATCAACAATTCTCTGTAGAATTTTATTCCTTTCTTCAGAGAAATATTGGGATCGCGATGAATTCTTGAGTAACTAAACAACTTTTTTTCAGAGTCGAAGAGGTACAGAGATTCCTTCAACGATGGCTCCCGGACAGATAAATGTGATTCATCTTTGACGTTCTTATCAAGAAAAGAAGATTGAGAAGAGTTTGCAGAGTAAACATTAATTATATCTGCGGTAAGCCAGTTTTTTAATTCAAAGGCTTTCCACACATGAAAATGGCTTAGATTTAATCTGACAAAAACAAACTCAACACCTCTTTCTTGTAGCTCTTGTTCTATGACTTCAATAAATTCTGCAACTTCCTCAAATACCGGCTCTTTATCAAAGAAAATATTATTAATTCTTCCTGTAACTATACCAAGCAGGTCTGTATCCCATTCAAGCCGTTGATAGTCGCATATTATGTTTTTGTTGGTAGAGCATATTTTATGAGATCTACAATTCTTAATAGAATTTTTTGTGACATCCCATAATATTTGATTGAAAAGGATAAATTCATTCAAATATCCCTGATAATTGAGGTTTTTCATAAAGGAATCTACACCCCTGACTTTTCTTTTCTCGCAACCATCCATAAATGAGAAGACAATTTATTGTCAACAAGATAATCCTGAAAGCTTTGTCCCAGTGTTTGCCAATTATTTATTAACACTTCTTTTAAAAAAGGCTGACCAGAAATATCAAATACTCCTTCATTTATTTTCTTTCGCACCAATTCGGCATCAAGTTTGCCTGGAGTTAGGATTTCCAAAACTTTAAATCCGCTTTTCTCAAGGAGTTTTTGCAAAGAAGCTGTATGAAAATAATTTAAGTGATTTGGGGCCCCAATATTATCAGATTTGCTTCCAAGAGTTATTAAATCAAATCCCTTTATATTTGGTGTCGTAATAATGAATAAACCACCAGACGATAATGCCCTAGCGCAAGATAATAAAAAAGTTTTTGGAGAAGAGAGATGCTCTATCAATTCAAAATTTGTAATTACATCAACACCATTTAACTCTATATCTTCAATGCTATTTTCTATAACGAAGACCCCCATTTTTCTACAAAACCCAGCTCTCTCCTGCAGAGGCTCCACTGCAATGATTTCATTAAAAAAATCCAACTTCTTCAATTCATCGCAAAAAAGGCCATGGCCAGCGCCAACATCAACAATTTTCCTTGCTTGGTTTTTATATTTTTTACATAACTCAACCACTCTTCGTGCCCGCGGCTGAAAAACTTCTCTTCTTCTATAATCTTCTGATTTACAAATAAGCTCATTCCAGGTTTTCACAACCAATGGTGAGTTTGAAAAGCTTCTCAACATTTCATATGACGGCCGCGGATTAACATATAATGTCTCACAATCACTACAAGAAACAAATCTAAAGGAATTCTTTTCAAATAATAACTTATAATTATTTGATTCGCAAGCGGGGCAGTTTATGTAGACAAATCCATCCTTTTTTTTCAACAGGACCTTGGTGTTTTTGGCTTGACAATGAATTATTTTTTGCAATAAGTTATCAGGTCTTAAATTGTTTTCTTTTGTCATATTTACCGCTGTTGACGCTTAATTATTTGATTTATAAAACATAATGACAGTCCGTCATTTTCATTAATTTAATATTATTCTTATTGATATAAGTAAATTACTATTTAGACTAAGGCTTCCTGAATGGCATTTACAACTTTCTCTTGCTCAAGCTCTGTCATTGTGGGGTATAAAGGAAGGGTAATGGTTTCTTCATAATAATTTTCGGCTTCCGGGTATTGACCATGTTCAAATCCTTGTTTTTTATAGTATGGCTGAATGTGTACAGGAATATAATGGACATTAACACCTATTCCTTTTTTACGTAAAAACTCAAAAACTTCTTTCCTAGTCTTATTTATTTTTTCAAGTTTTAATCTCACAACATACAGATGAAATGCAGAATAATTATCAGGATGCTGATATGGAAGAATTAATGGAAGGCCAGAAAGTAATTTATTATACTGTTGAGCTAACTCATATCGTTTTGAAACAAAACCATTTAAACGTTTTAATTGGCTTATGCCGAGTGAAGCCTGAATATCAGTTATCCTATAGTTCATTCCAATATCTATCTGTTCATAATACCATGGGTTTGTCGATTGTCGATTGTCGATTGCGGATTGCGGATTGGTAAAATAAGAATTGTCAATGGCCAGTTTTTTATTAGTAAATTTTTCAGGCGTTTTTGTAATGCCATGGGTCCTAAGAAGTAGTAATTTCTCGTATAGCTCTACATTATTAGTCAATATCATACCTCCTTCACCAGTCGTAAGTACTTTAACCGGATGAAAGCTGAAAACAGTCATATCAGAAAACACACATGATCCTATTTTCTTATTCTTATAACTTCCTCCTAGAGCATGACAAGCATCTTCAATTATCTTGAAATTATATCTTTTACTCAGATCATAAATCCTCTCCATTTCACAGGATTGGCCAGCAAAATGAACTGGTATTACAATTTGGGGAAGAGAGTCTGTTTTAGAAGCTTCAATCAGTTTCGCCTCTAGTTTATCAACATCCATATTGTATGAAATGGGATTTATATCTACAAAGTCCGGCTTAGCACTACAATATAATGCACAATTTGCTGAAGCAACAAATGTATTAGGTGACGTCCATAAAGTATCGTCTTTTCCAAGCCCTACTGCCAGACAGGCAATGTGAAGGGCGGCAGTACCACTTGATACCGCAACGGCATATTTTGTACCACAGTATTCGGCTAGTAATTCTTCATATTGTTTAATTCTTGGTCCTTGGGTTAAATAAGCAGACCTTAGTGTCTTAACAACGGAGAAAATATCACTATCATCTATGGACTGTCTTCCGTAAGGAATATTGTTTTCCCTTTTACTAGTTTCAAATCCTATCTTTAGTTTATTTAACAGCATTATATCTAACTCATCCATATATCTCTGAGCCAAGGAACCCAATCTATAAAAAAGCCTATCCTTCTTGATTGTAGCAATCCTCCATGGTAATATTACAGATTCTTTTTTTAAACCTGTCTTGACAAAGTCCCTATGTTCAGAAGATAGAAGGATAGTATGTGGTCCATTCTTTTTTGTAGCCATTGATGATATAGCCATAATTGTCACATCATTAAATCTTTCTTCTTCATAAAGAACAACAACGGGGAGTATTTTCGAACTATTTAGATCTGTGAATGGAAATTCCGATAAGTAAATGCTACCTTTCTGAAAGTTGTTTTCTGTATTCTTCATATATATCCTCTTCCGAACTATGACACTCATACCAATCCTTATCAACAACCTTCATAATCTCATCAGTAGTAAGGCTCCTTTCGTCAGTGTAAGGTTCAGTCACTATTATTCTTACCTTTTTTCCTTTTATTTCAGGTATTTTTATATGAAGGTCAAGAGAACCGTCTTCTTTAATTGTTACATCATAACTATATGTATGCATTTTCTAAATATGCAAGTTTTTCTAATTCATCCAGAATATCTGCTTGTTTAAAAGTGGTATCTAAAGAATCAAAGACTATTTATCACTTTATTAAAAAAGCAAGACTCATCAATACTACCTATTATGAGCCCAACCATTTTCCCATATCCCAAACTTGTTTCCCAAAGATGCCTCAGCACACAAAATTGATATTTCTTTTAAAGCATCAAGGCCAACTATAAACAAATCTTTGATTTTTAACTCTAGACACTTCAAGCCTGGGGTTGGTTGCCCGTCCAAGCGGATTCATCCGGTCGGGCAGCTTTGACATACTATGTTCTGACCCTGATAGTCTTAAACGCCTCGGCAGCCTCAAATCCCATCTTTACTCCCCACAGCTTAGCATTGAGTTCTACTGCCTCTAAAGATCGGGGATGTGAAGAATCTCTTAGTTCTGTTTCATATCTCTTTAACGCATTGATTTTTACTTTTAGGCATTTACTTATATCCACAAAATAATCAGGCATAAAATACGTTAAAGAAGAAGTTGCATTCCATTCAGTAGATGATGCTATTTCGAATGAATAAATCTCCTTCACACTCTCATCTTTTGTAGGTCTACAGGCAGTCATTACCGCTTTAAAGGTTATCTGATGATCTATATTCAAATCACCTTGATGATGGGTAAATACTATATCTGGTTTAACACCATCTTTTATTTTTTCAATTGTCTTGATAATATCAAGCAGAGCCACTGTGTCAAATCTGTTATCCGGAAAATCATAAGTATATACCTCTTTAACTCCCAAAATCTTGTTAGCATCTTCTGCTTGGTTTCCTAGTTCTGCAATCTCGTTTTCTCTTTCTGTCCGATCTCTTTTCTTGTTCCTTGAGGTAATACCCTCACCAAGTATAAGTGTATAAACATCACACCCTTCCCGTGAAAGCCTTGCCATCGTCCCACCACATCCAAGCGCCTCATCATCAGGATGTGCAGCAATTACTAAAATAGTATTCATATACTAATTATTTACCGATTTAAATACATAACGAAAAGAACTTCCTTTAATTCCAGCTCTCTTACATGAGTTTCTCTAATCCGAACAAGCCAGAACCAAACAAGTTAATAAATCCCAAATTACAAAACATCCCTGACCATCCGGCAATCGTGGACAACATGCCAGACCTCCGTAGTCCTCTTTAGCTGAAAATAGCGAATGGACGAAAGACGGATTGGTAGTTTTGGCGCTTTAAGCGCCTAAAGCACTATGCCTTCTACAATTCCCTTCATCTCATCAATAGTAAGAAACCATGGGTTTGTTCCTGAATTATATTCATAATTTTCTGCAACTTTCTTCCCACCATTTTCTTTACAGCGATACCCCCAAAATTCAAAATCTGGTTGCACTACATAGTGATCATTGTATTCCATGGTTCTTCTGGCATCGTCCTTTGTCACCAGAACTTCATGCAGTTTTTCACCAGGACGTATACCAACTATTTCTGTTTTACATTCAGGAGCTATTGCCTTTGCTAAATCCATTATATTCATACTTGGAACTTTCGGCACAAAGAGTTCACCACCAACCATTTGTCCAAGGCAACTCAGGACAAAGTTCACTCCTTGTTCTAGTGTAATCCAGAACCTAGTCATTCGTGAATCAGTTATGGGAAGTACACCTTTTTCTTTTTGTTTAAGAAAAAAGGGAATTACGCTTCCACGGCTTCCAACAACATTTCCGTAACGAACTACACTAAAGATACTATGATCACACCCTACATAAGAGTTTCCTGCAATAAACAATTTATCAGAACATAGCTTTGTAGAACCATAAAGGTTTATAGGATTGGCAGCCTTATCTGTACTTAAGGCAATAACTTTTTTTACTCCCTGATCAATTGCAACATTGATTACGTTCTCTGCACCTATTATATTTGTTTTAACTGCCTCAAATGGGTTGTATTCTGCAGCAAGCACCTGTTTCAAGGCAGCAGCATGTATTACATAGTCCACCTTATGAAAGGCTCGCTGAAGTCTTTCTTTATCTCGTACATCACCAATGAAATATCTTATTCCTTCTGATTCTTCAAACTTTTGTGCCATCTCAAACTGTTTTAATTCATCGCGACTGAAGACAATCACCCTTTTAGGGTTGAATCTTTTTAGAATTATTTCAACAGCTTTTTTACCAAAAGAACCAGTACCACCCGTTATTAAGATTGTTTTGTCGTTTAGCATACTAACTCCTCTTTAAATCTAATTAGAAACAATTAAATGCCTCAGCGGTAATATTAGCTTGAAGCATTTCCATATTTTTTCGATTTGCATTGCATTAAATTACTTATATAGACACAGGAAATAAAAATAACCAGCCATCTCTATAACAATCGTTTTCTCATAAACTATCCCAATGTTCTTCTTATTCATTCAACTGATTTAGACTGTTGACAACTTTCTAAAGTCGTTCAAATATCTCTTTAGCTGCACTGAACCAATACCAGCTAATACAATCAAGGGTGGTATACACGGCAGCCGGTATCTCCAGTCATAGTCTAATATTGTTATTGAGTGAAAGAGAGCAAAAATTAAAACAAAGATTACAGACAGCAAAACAAGTCTCCACTCCTTGGATGAAAGCTGGCTCTTCTTCCTAAATAATTCATTTATAGAGATAAGAATTAATCCATAAGTTGGTATAAAGAAGAGACAGTTGAAGATTTTATGTTTAAGGCTATAAGCCTTTGTAGAAATCGCGAAAAAATGCAGGAATTTGTCAAGAATAATTAATACATAATCAAGGAGTGATACCGGTGTATTGTGATAAGTATATGGTCGATTAAACACAACTACACCATCCAATCCTTCTCCACGAATATAATATAATCTCCAACCTTCTGCATAATTAATAAGCGAATCAACGAGAAGACGTGATGGATCTTGTATTATATAAGCAAAGGAAAATATACCAAGGATAGCAAGAGTTGCAACTAATAACCCATAATTTCGGGCAGAAATAGCCCTGACTTTTGAATCAGTAGCATCAATTTTAATATATGCAATAAATGCAAAGACAATAAATGCAAATAATTGAATTACTCCAGGACGAAAAGCCATGGAAAGAAAAACAACGAAAAAAGTCACAATCCACAACCACAATGCTTGTTTTCTTTCTTTTGTTGATGATATATAAGACAGATATAGAACTAAAAACGACAAAAACATAAAGCTTACATCCGTTAATACAAATGATAACCAGAGACATATCTCAAGAGATAATGTATATAGAATTCCTACTAAAATTAAGGGAAGGATCTTCTGAGTAGATTTCCATACTATTGTAAGTATTAAAAAAGATGTCATGACATCACAAAACAGGTTGAAAAACATCACCCCATATTCCCATGACGGACCCAGTATATATTTATTCATCGCAACAATAATAGTAAACCCCATATACATAAGGTATCTTGGCTGCTGATAGTAGTTAACATGCTCCGCAATATTAAAATTTAAACTAACGAGCTTATCGGCCCACTGTGAATAAGTTGAACCATCAGGGCACAATTTTATTCCAGTATTAAGAATATAAAGACCGTGTACCAGAAAAACAAGACCGCCCAGCAACAGAATTGTTCGATTTTGAGAGAAATTACTAATCAGTGCCTTCATTAACAAAATGTGTTTTAACTTTCAAGTGATTATAAGTTTCTCAATCATGTTTTTTAATTGTTTTATCCTTAGTAACCATTGGCACAAATTGCCAGGTTAGAGTGACCATCAAATAGGCGCCCCAAGCCACTATCTGCGCTGAGATCAAACCACTAATATTTATTTCCTGGCTAAGGATGTGAACAATTAAAACGACAACAGGAACAAGCAAAACGACAAAAGCCTTTCGCTTAATAGCAATTTGATAAAACATTATAACCATAGCCAGCATCTGCAACCATAGTGAAAATCCATATCGGACCATATGAATTGATGCTTCCACAAAACCTGATCCGTATAAAATTTTAAAAATCAATTCAGAACAGAAAAAACCAAGAAAAATGAAAGCGACAGCTAAAAGCGACACCATAGTCAACGCTTTCAATAAAATATATGATTCATTATGGGTTGACGCCATCCTAGAATAAAAAGGGACAATAACCGCAAAGGCAAAAGGCAAAACCATGTTACGCAAGTTGTATAGCGCCCCATAAAAACCGCTCAACTCCAGACTGAGTTTTGATCTACCAATAATTATGGGCGCGTTATCTACCACCATCAAAACGAGGAAAGATAGCAAGATCCACCGAAGCGCGTAGAATTCTTCTCGAACTCGAGTAAAACCTGGAACAAAATGATAGTGATTACGGGTTTTTACAAAAAAAAGCAAGATAACAACTGTGGAAATCAAATAGCCTGCCAAAGCTCCAGGAACCTTCGCTCCCAAAACAAGCAGCAACAGACCAAATAACAGACAGAGAATTGATTCAATAATCTTAGCAGTGGTAAATACCGAATAAAGCCTTTTCCCTTGCATCCCTCCATAAATCGAACTCAGCACAGGTCTCGTAAAAACAAGCAAAGCCAAGATAATAAAGAGCATTGATGAATCTGCGTGAAACCCAGATACAAGCCATGGAGAGATTAAGACCACTAGCAGTGCTGTTACAGCCCCGAAAAAACCACTGATCTTTATAAATTCCCCCAGCACATTTCGGCTTTCTTCTTGTGTTGCAGCGCCTACACAATGAACAGCGCCAAATGATAAGGGAAGGTGAAAAAAAGCAATCGTGCCATATAGAGCCATAATCGCCTGAAACAAACCATAATCAGGAATACTTAAAGAACGCGCAACAATTAATGTGTAGCAAAAAAAAGAAGCACCGCTTATTACTTGGGCAATAGAAACAAGCGTCACATCCCGTAAAAATATATTTCTCGGCTTTATCAACAAACAAAAATAATAGTCAAGTAAACTATAATTTTAGATTTTTACCAATTACACCTGAATATACCTGTAAAGGCTCACTCATCATTTGGGACCAGAGATATTTTTTTTAAAACACCAAACAAGTGCTCTGCCATAATCCGATTACCCTTATCATTTAAGTGCGCTCCATAGTAACGGCTTACATAAATATCTTCAGGACCTTTTAATTTCAAAAACGTTTCAGCCATATCAACCGTTAACAAACAACTTCCTACCTGTTTAATAAAATCGCTATAATAACACTCATGATCTTCCATGTAGCGAATGTCATGAAGGTATGGAACAAAAACAAAAACAGGGATCGACCCCTCTTCCTCAACATTCTTTTTGAATTCCATTACAATTCTAAAAAGAAGTTCCTTTATTTGCCTATCTTTGAATAGTGAAACAGTAAATTCAAAGTTCCTTTCTAGAATGATTTCCCAAGGTTGATTTATTACTTTTTCATTGTAGAGGCCAGATAGCTTATAAATTTTTCTTATAATCAATGCTTTTATTAAAGGGTAACTCTTTTTAAAGTTGCGTGTCATGTGCCAGCTATATGGAAACCTGAGCATATCATTACTGAATTTATTTTGATAACAATAATCATGTTTTTGAATCCATTCTTTATAAATTGAAATAGTTTTATACTTATCTTTCTCATCTATTGGGTTTTTTATCCAGCGCAGAGCATCATTTTCTATTACATAACGACCTTTAAAACCAAAAGTATTTCCATACTCGCTGTAATGCTTCCATATATTTACGATTCTGCTGATGGTTTCCGGAGCAACCATCATTATAACAATTCTGGTTTTTCGCCTAGGGAACTCTCTCTTAAATCTCAGGAATGCCTGGTCTATCCCGTAGTTGCCAACCCCATAATTTGTGACGTTCGTCCTGCTTAACGCTGATAAATACCACTGCCATGTCTGGTTATCATTAACATGCCTTGAAAAAGCAAAAGAGTCTCCAAAAGAGGAGATAAATGAAGGCAAATTTTCATGTCCCGGATTATATCTCGCTTTATAGGAATTAATAGAGTAGGAAGAGGAATATCTTGCTTTGTCTTCACCGACGGTTTTTACCGGTTCTTTTTTAGAAGTATTGGCTTTTCTCTCCCACCCCAGTTCAGCGTCATAACCGTATTTGATAAATTTATCTAATGCGGTTTGATCAATTTCATGGAGATCATCCTCCTTTGTAATGAGCCATTGAAAATCTTTTTTCAACCACTTCACCTTGAGTATTAACAGGATTTCAAGCAGAAAAAAGAATAAAAAAACGTAGATAATAAAGTCCATTACTTTATTTATCTTTTGCTTTAGTCAAAATATCAAGAGCAACAGCCCTAAAGTCAATATTATCTATACTGTTATCAAAAATATAATCAGGATTCTTTGGTGGTTCAAAGGATATATCCACCCCAACTACATTTTTTACCTTGCCATTAAGAGCTCTTTTATATAGTTTTCTTTTGTCCCGTTTTTCCAACAACTCCATCGGTGTATCAATATATACTTCAAAATATCTTGAATAATTTTGACGATTCCAGAACCTTGATTCTTCAAAGATAGAAAGGACACAACATACAACATTAATATCCTGGCAATCCAGCCAGGCACAAATATTACAAAGACGGCTCGAGTTTTCCCTTCTTCCCTCCACTGTATAAGGCATTTCACCTTTATCATGATTAAATATTGCCCGGATTTCATCTCCATCAACAAAGACTGTGTTACATTCTTCCTTTTTCCATATATTGTAGATCTGCTTTCCTAATGTTGTTTTTCCTGAAGCAGACAGACCTATAATCCATATGATCATTTGGCTGTTTCCATTCGATAATTCTAAATTGTGCTGCCAGAACACAAATCGAGCTTTCCTTCAGCAAAAAGGCTGTTTGCCAAACCCAGGTCTTCGGGCGTGTCTATCTCACACCAACCACCATTTATTGCCATGCCATAAATGGGATACCCTTTGCTTATAAGCTCCATTAAAAGAGTGGTCATATCCATTTTATTAATACTAGGACCTTTTTGTGATGCATAATTTTCTATCCATGATAATGCAGAGGATGAAAAGCGCATTAGTCCCAGATATTGACCCTGGATATCTTCTATCTTATCCGGCCGTCTCCCTATATCCAAGATAAGCCCTTCCTTGTTTATTTTAAAAGTTTCAGCACTCTGAAGAGGATTGTCAAACCGTCTCCTCCAGAGTTCACTCCACTGTATATCGTATGCAACCACCGCCTCTTGCTTTGTGGAGCTCAGCGCAGACACAATTCGATCGTTATACAGAATATCTGAATAACTGACAATCAACGATTGATTGAACTCACTGTTTGCGCAAAGAAGACTGCTGACCATATTACTCTTTTCCCAGTGCCTATTATGGACTGTTCTCTCGTTAAAATTTAGCAGCGTTTCCGACCGGTATCCAGTGACTATAACTATTTCCTTAACTCCGCCTTTTCTTAACGCGGAAATCTGCCACTCGATCAGAGGACGTCCATTAACTTTATTAAGACATTTTGGACGTTCATCAGTAAATGCCTTTAATCTGCTACCGCGGCCGGCGGCCAGAACAATAGCTTTCATATATTGCTTATCAAATAACTGTTCAATTCCAAAAGATGCCTCCTTCAAAAAAACGTGTAATCAGGAGCCGATCGTAAGAAGAGGAAGGACTTTTTCTTTCCGGATGCCATTGAACAGCCAGAAAAGGTTTTTGAGGGTGGAAAAGGCCTTCCACAACCCCACTTCCTGCTATTGCAAAAGCTTTCAGTTCCTTTGATAATCCTTCCACAAGGACACCTTGTTTGTGAAAGCTATTTACAAATATTTTCTCATTATTCGACCACCGATCAAAGGGTTTGCAGACGATTTTTATCTCGTGCTTTTCAGTGACATGGGTTTCTTTGATCCTACTCTCCATGTTTACTTCCAAAGTTCCTCCAAAAAGTATATTGATTGCCTGCAAGCCCCGGCAAACACCAAAAACCGGTAAATCCCGCCTAATACAATAGTTTACGATTTGCCGTTCCGTTTCATCTCTCTCCGGCGCTTCACCCCAGTCATTCCCGTTTGACAGAATTATTCCAGTGATGTTTAGTTTTCCAATCATATTCTCAACATTATCTGCTTTATTAGGCAACGGGATAACAAGAGCCTCAGGAAACAGGCCGGTAAGGTATTCGGACCAAGCAACGCTGAGAGCATTCCTTCTTTCCGAATATATATTGCTTTCAACAACCCGCATTGTAATCCCTATACGCAATGTCATTTTCTACCCTTCCATCGGAATGATCAGTTCTTCAGAGCAGTTTAACTCCACGGCAGAACCCCTCAATACCAAATCAAATATTTGTTCACCACATCCTATTGCCGCGGGTAGGCCAAATTCTGCGCAACGAATGGCCATGTGAGAGTTGGCTCCTCCATATTTAGTAACCAGTCCCGTGACAGAGCATGAAAATATCCAATCAAAACCGGGGTCCGCGCTTTCTATCAATACGATTTTGTTTGCTACGTCTGACGGCTGCAAATTGTGACCGCTTAAAAAAATATAAGTGCCTCTCGCAACCTTATTCGTAATAAAATTAGGCATATTTTGAAGCAAGGGAATGACAGATACATATCCCAATTCCTTTAGAATATAGGGAAGCCTGACAGCCACAGTAACCTCATGCTCATTACGGCCAGTCAGGGATTTCTCCCCGAGATGCTGCTCTATAGTCCTCCCTCTAGCGTCGTTTATTCCATCGAGAATATCCTGAATTGTCATGTAAGACAGATCGTCCCTGCTTAAGCCTATCTGTTCACCCCAATGAGCCACTATTTCAAGGGAAGCACTAATGTTTTTTGTAAAAGCAAATTTTGCATACTCCCTTGCAGTTATAGCATTTCTCACGTAAGTGAAAAAAACATCTGGTGTAATGTCGTATCCTGTTTCCTTGAGGAGCAACTCAACATTTCTGATGTGCTTCTGTGAAAAAGAAAAATTATTTCTTATTGCTGGTTCGATAGGTTTATCAATCAATCCCCTGAGCAGATCCTCTCTCTGATCATACCTCAACGATAAAATATCATAAGTCCCAGGGCGTAAATGTCCATATTTAGCCATAAATTCTTCCGGAGTCACCTTGCTGGCGCCAAGGTTTTCAATATCTTCTAACATTTCTCCGGCAACAGTTTTTATGGATTTCTGGAAAGCCAATGAATCAGATTCATCCATACCCCCTCTCTCAATCAGTGATCGCATCAGGCTCTTTGCAATAAAAGCATGCCGGGCTATTATGGAGAAGGGCAATGTCCCCAGCTTAACACAGTCATCCAGAAGAGCGGATACTGTTGCAATGTCATACATAGAGTTATTTTTGAGAAGAGATTTTCTCTGTCTTTCTAACTGTTCAATTTTTTTTAACTCTCCGTCAATTGAAGACACTCGACCGGACAGCAAACCATCGGTAAGCCTGAACAACGCTCGCTTAAATATTCTTATTTGGTTGGCATTTAATACCCACGGAAAGCGTTGCTCCATCGTTTTATCAAAATTAAAATCCAACACCGTAATGGCTACTTCAAATTCAACTTTATCATGAAATTCTTCATTTTCAAATAAACGGTCGATCCATGCATTAACCAATTGTTCAGATATAGAGGGATCAAGATCGGCAGGTAAAAATGAATTGAAACTTAATCTAACATCAATATAGGGTTGGCCGGCTAGTGAAACCATTAAAGGGGCCCCCTTGGGGGCCAAATATCCCATCTGAGCTCTGCCATCCCTCCAGACGGAGTCGGTAATAAGCCTCCTGTACAACGAAAAAGCCAGAGGCCTCGGAGCAATCCCAATCATTTCTGCCGGATTCCAGTCTGACATCCGGGCAAGGATAGACCTGTTTCCGTATACATATTGCATCCTTTTAAAATGGTCTGCTACAATGACACAAACCCGCTTTACCGCATCATTGACCCTTAGAGTAATTTCCCGGTTCCAGTTTGGACTGGTGGTAATTTTGCGCACCTGAAACAGATAAACCTTGTTGCCGATACCGACAGCATATTCAATGTCAAGGGAATCATACCCTGTTATAATTTCTATTTCTTGAACAGATTGTACGAGGGCCTTGAAACGAGGTGAGTTAATATCATTTGTAGCTTCCCTGTGAACTAATAATGTTTTATTGCCAGCCTGCCCCCCTGATGTAACCGTATCGGTGCGACTGCTCTGGTCATCATAATTTATCACATAGTATGGCGCTCCTGTATTCATGTCTTGCGTAAATACCACGCCGCTCATAGAAACATCATTGATCATATGTTGAATCAAAACCTGATCTTTGGGATTATTGCCATTTTGTCCCTTTTTAAAACTTGAAATGACTTTATTTATAGAGCGACTCAGTAATTCCGTATCAGCAACGCATATTCCCGATACTGTGGTGTGGATTCCCGCCATCGAAATATTTTCACCATCTTCGGAACGGGTGCTTGAGCGTACAATCACCTCCGTTTCACCAAAAAGCTCTTTTGCCTTCTCAATGATCAGATAAGGTTTATTTTCCCACTGACTGACAGTAAAGTAAAAGAAGTCAGGGACATGCGAATATTCAAGAAGAGGTTTTAATTGTTCTAGCGTCTCAGCTTTGCTCCCAAATTGAAATTTTCTATTATTTCTTTTCGGCCTGATCATTTTTTTTATTTATCAATCTTTTGTCTCCAATCGATACCTATCTGGTTTTCTAAATCAATCTTCCTTGCTGTTTTGTAATTTTTTACGAGATAAAAAGAAGCCTGCGACCCATAAAAAAAACATGTATAAATAAAGTAAAATAAAAAAGCGTTGATATTATAATTTGTTTTCATGTAGGGATACATGATATTCGTGGTCAGGAATATGTATGCATTGGCATTAAGCAATAGATCCGTTAAAAATTGTTGCATTCTATTTACCCTTGTTCTGACATTCCAATAGGTATCAGACTCTTTGACAAAACCTTCTTCAACCAGCCTTCTTTGAAAAATTTGTGAATTCCTGACAATAATGACTAAAAGGGCGTTCATAAAGAACAATAAAATTCCTATTTTTTCTTGCCCGAATTTAAAACAAGCAAAAACCTGGACCAGCCCTGTCAATCCAAATGGAGAAAGCTCTATTTCATCCAGATATTCCATCATCCGTCCTACCTTTGATTTCTTATCGGTCGCCACAGCTATCATTCCATCTAAACTATCTAATACAAACATCGTAAGAAAAAGAAAAGTTGAGACCACCCCTGAGATGAAAGAATTGGCATAGACCATGTGTATCATAAATAAGATTCCGGGAATAAAACAAAACAGGATGCGAAGCAATGTTACCTGGTTAGGACTTATATTGAGTCTTACAAAAACAGGAAAAAAAGGATAGGCCAGGTACTTGAAAACCCTGAGAAGTGGAGGAGCATCATTGATCTTATCCATCAGTCTTTTTTTTGTTTTTTCATCTATTGTGTCCATAATTGCAGTCTAAAAATAAATATTTTATCGAGCAAAAAAACGATTGCTAATATAATCTAAATAATCGAGTACTATGATCACTCGCCGTCTTTGTTTTACTAATAAATTTAAAAGAGTTTGTATAAGGAAAGGAAAAAGCTTATAGACTTCCAACACAAGAGAAAGCAATTTTGCCTTAAAAAATCCATCAAGATTATTTAGCAAAATACCAATTGCTTCTTTGGCATCTCTTATATCACCTCTCTGCAAAGATGCAATTACAATATAAACAAGATATCTTTTTAAACGTTTAATCAACATTTTTCTGGCAAATATTTTAATTTCCGGACCATGTTTCATTTCATCCACAAATGCATTGATTATTTCCATAAAGCAGGGCCAGATAGATTCAAGTCTAAGTACGGAACTCATTGTGTTGGGATGCTCTTTGTATATGGCTCCCGGAGTCCCGGTTATAATAACGGGAAAATTTGAACTTACTTTCAAAATGTATTCTAAATCAGTGGGCAGACATTGTTTAACAGAAATCAGTCCTACTTTCTCAATCACTGATTTTCTAAATAATATCCCGGTCAAAGCAACCATGCCCCCTTTTAAAATGACTTTCAGTCCCTCCGGCGGCGGGTAATAACCAGCCCACCTTTTGTTTAAACTTGCGTTTCGAATGACTTTTCCGGATTCAGCAGTAATAATTGTCCCCATTGACACAAACATGCTGTCAGGAAATTTGGAAAATTCACTGACTGCATCTTCGTAAAAATTAGGGAGCAGTTTGTCGTCATCTGATAGAAAGGAAAAAAAGGGGCTGTCTACTCTATCCATACCGTATAAGAAATTTCGTGCCGATCCAATGTTGGCTGGATGACAATGGTAAACGACCCTTTTGTCAGACTTTGCTATGGATTGAACCACCGATGCGGTTTCATCGCCGGAAGCATTATCATAGACACAGACTTTTACGTATGGATAGGTCTGTGAAAGAACACTATGGATGGCCTCTTTTAATTTATCGGGGCGCTTATAAGTCGGAATAATCGTCGTTACTACGTGATGCCAGTTATTCAAAATAGGAAAATAAGAGCCTATCAGTCTTTAACACATTTCAAATATCCATCAAGCACAACTGATATAACAAGTTTATCTGCTATCTCTTTATCGACAACAAATCTGTTGTTTTCCTGCAGAAATTTCTTAATTGCTGTTCTGGGGTTATTACCCCTCCCCCATGGCCGATCCTTAAATAGATCATCAGGCACATCTTCAATCGTTGTATCAAACACAACAAGATAACTTCCCTTTGTGACCAGGGAAGAATAAAGTCGCATTTCTTGCAAAACATGATCATGCGTATGATTAGAATCTAGCGCTACCAATACCGTTTTCTTGCCTTTCGCGATACCATTAACTTTTTTCACAATATCCTCGTCAACGGAAGAACCTTGAAAAATGGTAATCCTTTTGAACATAGGGTGCTTTTCAATTTCAACCCGATTATGTTTACGAATGTCAATGTCAATTCCCAGGACATTCCCATCACCACCCATTAATTCCATCATAGAGGCATAAAAAACAAGCGATCCGCCATGAGCGATCCCGGTTTCTATTATCAAATCGGGTTTCACTTTCCAGATGATTTCCTGCATGGCAATAATATCCTGGGGCATTTGAATTATCGGCCGGCCCAGCCATGTGAAATTATGGGAGTATTTGTCCCTCTGTGTTTCTTTCAGGAAAGTCAACCCAAATTCCCTTAAAGATTGATTACTTCCCATATTTTTAATGTTCTCCAGTTTTTCTCTCTCAAAACTTTCTATTTCATTCATCAAGAATTTCTCTTAAAATACTAAGTCAAGAAACGCCTTTCCATTCTTTCCAGTAAACAGCGTCAGAATCCAGTAAATCGTAACTTTCAGGGCCAACATTGAACAGCAGGTCCAGGATAGTCACATAAGGATTAAATTCTCCGTACAATTGAGGGTAAGGTGTACATTTATATTCCATATATTTAACAGAAATATTGTTTTTCTCGAATATTTCATAATTGAGGTAATTCCTGGCCCCATGGCCGGTAATATATTCGTCAGCCTTAAAGCGCCGGCAAATGCCCAACACCCTTTGGCTGGGATCCTCCTCTAGAGAAATGTTCAGGTCAGAGGAAATATAAAACCTGGGTATTGTTCCCAGATAAGAGGAAAGCTTTTTGATCGCATTTATAGAAAATTCATTTAAAAATTTTGTTTTATATTCGTAAATCGGGACAACCAGGGACTCATAAATTTCGTTATAAAAAGGAGTGTCGGCATAAGCGCCTTTAATAGCTGCTAAATGCCTGTTTCTCCAATCATCATTCTGAAAGCAAACATCTTTTATTAGTTGATATCCTTTACTTGATCTGTCAACAGGAACCGACAGCCACTTCCACCCGGTTTTAGTCTTAATTTGGACCCTTGTAATAAAACCTCGGCCTTTGCCGCCTCCTTTAGGAAGCTGAACATCATCATAAAACACAAAAACATCAGAAAGTTTTAACTGTTCAAACATTCCCCGCCAGGGCAAAAACATAGGCTGAGAAATTACTATTCTTATCAATAAAGCCCCCACTATTCATAAATATATTTTTTGTTTAGGTTAAAACATTGGTTATTCTGCTACAGTACTTTTGCGGGGTTTCCCACAAGACTTTTCCCCCGCTCATCACAGACCAAGTCTATAACTACGCTATTTGCACCAACGATTGTGTAGTCGGCCAAAAAAGCATTTCCCAGCACCATTGAGCCCGCATATAAAGTCACATAATTACCCAGCTTTGGAACTTCACTGCTGTAATTGGAGCCTATCGTTACTCCCTGATAGACAACACAGAAAGCCCCCATAACTGTTTTACGATGAATAACAATCCCTCCATAGTGGTGAAAAACTAAGCCAGGTCCTGCTTCGACTGTTTCAGGAATGGAAATAGAGAAAAAAACAGAGAGAAGAGCGTGAAACCCTCTCATAATGAGTAAAAAAAAGGACGGGATTTGTATTTTAACTGCATAGCGTAAAAAACGATAACTTATATTTAGAATAATTTGTGGGTTATTAATAAAAAGCTCAATCCAACTGCCATCTTTTTGGATAGCTATATCAACTAACAGGTTATATAATTCTCCTTTTTTTTGAGGCGAGGTTTTAAACAAATCCCAAACAAATAAAATCTCTCCACCAAAGTTGTTTTCCTTAATGTGGGAAAATAATTCCTGATGAAAAGTAACGCATATAATAACACAATCATAATCTGATTTGAAAAATCCTGCCGGGCTTATAACGGAGACACCATCTACTTTACTGCCTATCCGTTCAGTATTTGAATCAACAATCGCTTTGACTGTTGCACCTTTCAGCCACTCTCTTAAAGCCTGTCTACCAAGCCTTCCCGCACCCCAAACAGCGATCTTGTTAAAACTACTCAAGTTATGTTCAACACTCCTTACAACGCTTCTTAAAATCATTTAATAATTATTATCCTTCTTTTATTTGATTGTTCTATAAGAATTGATCAATTCAACTGTTTTCTTCATTTGTTTCAAACTGACAGAATCATCAACCCACAAATTAATAATCCTGGAACCAATATAAGTTGTATTGGAGTATTGACTGTTATATAGAAGCTTTTCAAGTGGGAAATAATGGTTAGATGCATCTATATTATTTTCCCGAAGCAGGCCGGTTAAACATAAAGCATCTTTGGGATTCTCTGTTAATACAGGCATTCTCCAGCACATCATATTTTTGGAAAATTTAATTATCTTAAGTCCATCATTTTTTATATGATTTTTATAAAATAGGTATTTTGAATATCTTTTCTCACGTTCTTCTTCAATTCTTTGAAATTGCTTTAAAATCGATATCTCCTCCAGCGGTTTGCCTTTACGGACCAATAAGTCTCTATAGCAGGAAACCATAATCCTAAAAGCCTTTGAAATATCGATTGCTGCGTCTTCTCTGGACAAATCATACAAAGCATGGGTCAAATTCCGCAAACTTAATTCTTTCTGTTGTAAAACACGTTCATCCAGAAAAGGATAAGAAAGCCCTCCGTTTAGAGAAAGAAGGTCGGCGCCTTCTGGACTTCTCTGGACTATTGCTCCCCCTCCTCCTTTAATAATCTTATCATTAGCAAAGCTTAACAGAGTGAAGTCGTAGCTCTTACCAGGCTTTCGGTCCTTATCAACGCCGCCAACTGCCTGGGCCAAGTCCTCAATGAGAACAAGGCTATATTGATCTTTCAGTTCCTTGAACGGGGCCGAATTAAATAAATTCCCAAAAATATAAACAAGAATAATTGCTCTTGTTTTTGAAGATACCAGTCTTTTAACCGTCGAATAAGATAAACATAAAGTGTCTTTTTCTACATCCGCTAAAACCGGCTTCAATCCGGCATAGATTGCCGCCATAGCAACGGTTTCACAACATATTCCGGGGATAATAACCTCCCCGTGACCTTTGATTTCTCTGAGATTTCTAAAAAGCGTATAAAGTCCGGTGCTTCCCCGAGCGAACAATCTACAATGATGACCGTCAAAATATTCTGTCAGAAAAGATTCAAGCTTATTCATCCAGGTTCATAAAGCTTATAAAAACCTATAAAGTGGCTGAGTGGCGGCAAACCTATTAGGGTTGCTACCATGTTGTCCATTTGGATATTCTTGCCGTAAAGAAATGGTTTTAACTTGTTGGGGATCAAGTTTGATAATTCTTAACAGTATTAATAACATAATCAACTTCCTCATCCTTCAAATCAGGAAAAAGCGGAAGTGTCACAAATTCCTGCCATATTTTGTCAGCTACCGGTGTTTCACTTTTATATTTCTGAAACAGAGGATGCATGGTCAAAGGCATATAATGTACTCCAGTCGCGATGTTATTTTTTTTCATGTGCAAAATAAATCTATCCCTGTCTTTTACACGTACCATAAACATCCAGTAAGAAGAGTCTTTTATTGTATAAGGGAGCCCTGCCCTTACATTATCCTTTCCATTCAAACCTTCTATATATCTCCGAATAATCTCTTCCCGCCTTTTATTCATTTGATTCAACTTCTTTAATTGGGCCAATCCTATGGCCGCCATTAAATCATTCATATTATATTTATATCCGATGTCGGATATTTCGTAATACCACTGATGGACATCCAGGTGATTACCCTTTAAATTTTCCTTCTCTCTCTGCCAGGTATCTTTATTTATCCCTACCCACCGCCTAGACCTCAGCGGTTTGATCAATTCATAATCATCCGAGGAAATCATGCCTCCGTCTCCGGTAGTCATACATTTTTTCTCTTCAAAGCTGAAGCAACTGATATCTCCCCATCGCCCCAGTTTCTTCTCTTTATAAACACCACCAGCGCTGTGAGCGCAATCTTCTATCACTTTTAAATTACGAGAAGCCGCCCAGGAAATCATCTTATCCATCGGTACGGGGTGGCCTCCGAAATGCACCGGCAGAACAGCAACGCAGTCTTTATCATACTTTCTCTCAAGATCATCTAAACTGATGCCTGCCGTCTTTTCATTGACATCAACAAAAAGAGGTTCTAAATTATTATAAAGAACGGCTGTTGCTGTTGAAGCAAAAGTAATGACAGGCAGAAGGACTTTTTTCCCCGGTTGAAATCTGAAGGCAGACAGCGCGAGATGCAATGCCGCCGTGCAGGAATTTACGCCTACTGAATCTTTGCAGCCTATATATTCACTCCACTTTTTCTCAAACTCAGTAACCTTTGGTCCCAGACCGATCCAGGCCTTATCAAAAACCTCTTTGATATTTGTTAATTCCTCTTCACCCAAAGAGGGTTTAAAGAGTCTCACTTTCATACTAAACTTCCAATCCCTGATATTCTTTAATAAAGGTTTCCAGAGTCATTAAAGAGATGTCTTTTTCTGAAAGAATCGGTTTTGAAGTGGGCCATTTAATCTTAAGACTTTCATCATTCCAGACAATCCCATCTTCAGCTTCCGGGGCATAACAGCTATCGACTTTGTACAACACTTCACTGATATCGGTTAAAGTGCAAAAAGCATGGGCCACTCCTTGAGGGATAAAAACAAGTTTATTGTTATTTTCAGTCAACTCCAAAGAGTCCCATTCTCCAAAGGTGGAAGAATATTTCCTTAAATCAAGGAAGACGTCCAAAACTGATCCTTTGATGGTCCTCACTAATTTTGCCTCCGCAAAAGGAGGAAATTGAAAATGAAATCCACGAATAATATGTTTTCTCTCTGAACGCGAATGATTTTCCTGCACCCATTTTTTGTGAATTCCATTTTTCTTAAAGAATTCTACATCGTAAGTCCTCATAAAAAATCCCCGGCTGTCAATCCTGGGTTCCAGGATTATTTCAAAAACTCCGTCTAACCTTCCTTGCTTTATTATCATTCAGCTATTTATGAATAGATATTTGATAATCACTAATCTGATTGACTGTCAGATTAAACATATCAGCCTCATTGCTGTAAAAGGCTTTGTACCACTCGACCGTTTTTTGTAATGCCGTTGCTATACTCCATTTAGGACTCCAACCAATTCCTGATTTCGCTTTGCCGGAATCTAACCAGAGGCAATTATCTTCAAAGGAATTATTCTTCTGATCCATGATCAAAGGCACATCATGACCCCATCTTTCCGATAGCTGACTAACAATCCACTTAACAGGTTTAAATGCATCATCGTCAGGGCCAAAATTCCATGCGCCTCTTAATTCCGGTCTGTTTTCGTATAACCGCGAAACCAATAAAAGATAGCCGTAAAGGGGGTCCAGCACATGTTGCCATGGACGGATAGCATCCGGGTAACGAACAACGATTGGTTTCTTTTGCGCAAGAGCTTTTACACAATCCGGGACAAGTCTGTCTTCCGCCCAATCTCCCCCACCTATGACATTGCCCGCCCTGACAGAGACCAGTGATATTTTATGGTTTTTACTGTTTTCATTATTAAAATAGGATTTTCTGTAAGCGGCAGTGATCAGTTCTGCACAACCCTTGCTTGAGCTATAAGGGTCATGCCCCCCTATCGGATCATTTTCTTTATACCCCCTGTTATGATCCATAATTTCATAACACTTATCGCTGGTAACAACAACTATAACCCTTACCGATACAGAATCTCTACAAGCTTCAAGCAGGTTTACGGTTCCCATTATGTTTGTTTCATAAGTCTCCAGGGAATCCTTGTATGACTTTCTAACAATAGTTTGAGCCGCCAAATGAAAAACTATTTCCGGCTTAGAAGACTTAATTAATTTTCTTAATTCCTCGAAGTTTCTCACATCGCCAGCAGTAGAATCAACTCTGGTTGAAATAGCACTCGTCTCAAAAAGGCAGGGTTGGGTGGGTGGCGCAAGGGCATACCCAGTAATTTTAGCTCCAAGCTCATGTAACCAGATCGAAAGCCAAGCTCCCTTAAATCCGGTATGCCCGGTAATCAGGACCTGTTTATCTTTAAATATATTATTAAACAAATTTCTCCACCATGTTGCTTACCACACCTTCCAATAAGCTTTGTTTTCATTCCAAAGTTTATTTAGGTGTTCCATATCCCTCGAAGTATCCATGCATGACCAGAATCCATCATGTTTATATACCATCAGTTCTCCATCGTCAGCTATTTTTTCTAACGTACCGTATTCAAAATCGCAGACATCTTCATCATGCAAGTATTCAAATATTTTTCTATTAAAGACAAAGAATCCTCCATTAATATAATCAGAACCTCCTTCTCCAGGTTTTTCACTGAATTTTTCAGCCCTGTCTCCACTGATCTTAATCTCTCCATAACGTGACGTAGCGACAACGCCTGTTACGGTCGCCAGCTTTCCATGCTTTTTGTGAAAAGCCAGGAGGTCGTTAATATTCAAACTTGACACACCGTCACCATAAGTCATCATGAAGATATCGTTATCAATATATTTTTCAATCCTTTTTAACCTTGCTCCTTTCAAAGCTTTCTTCCCTGTGTCCGCCAATGTAATCTTCCAGTCTTTTTCAGTATTTTCACTGTGAATTTCAATACGTTTGGTATTGCCAAGTTCTATTGTTATATCATTGTTAAGTATTTCATAGTTGTAAAAAAACTCTTTTATCGTTTCACCTTTGTAACCAAGACAAAGAACAAATTCCTTAAATCCATAATGAGCGTATATTTTCATGATGTGCCATAAAATAGGCCTGTCCCCTATATTGACCATAGGTTTGGGCCTGAATTCAGTTTCTTCACGAAGCCTTGTTCCTAATCCACCGCATAATATAACTACTTTCATTTATTTCAAATAAACCTTTCTTGGACCGCAATTTTAGGCACATTATCAATATCTAAAACAAAGGCTTGCAATAAAAATTGAAACCCAAAAAATAGGGGGATAACTGCCAGCATTATTGTTCCTAAAGGCGTTGTAATGCCCGCTTTCGCGTGAATAACCCAATTATAAAGACCAAACCAGAATCCGAATAAAAATATTGGCACTCCCAAGCTAATAAACATGGAAACTGCAGTGAAATCAGTAATAAAATATCTCCATAATATACGTTTAACAAATGCTTTTGTAAGTAGGTAAGGGAATTTTAGAGAGATATGCAATGGATTTAGCTTGCTTTCCTCAGAGCCATACCTGTTAGATACCTGTACATCACGAACAACAGCATGAATTCTGTATAAATGTGCAAGCATATCGGTTTCGAAAAAATATCCCTGGTTAAGACCATTCAGGTTAATGCGGGAGAGAGCCACTCTATGGATAGCAGTATATCCATTCGTGGGATCAAAAATGTTCCAATACCCCGACGTAATCTTAGCAAGGAACGATAAGATAATATTGCCAATCAACCTGGTTATTGGCATCTGCCTTATATTTTCCAGGTTATAAAAACGGAACCCCTTGGTATAGTCAGCCTCTCCGTTTCTTATCGGGGAAATAAACCTGTGGATTTCTGCAGGGTCCATCTGTCCGTCGCCATCAATCTTTACAACGATATCCGCCCCTGCTTTTAGTGAGTATTTGTAGCCTGTAACCATAGCGCCACCAACACCAATGTTCTTTTCATGTCTTATCAATTTTATCCTTTCGTCTTTTTCTGCTAATACAACCTCTGAACTTTTATCATTACTACAATCATCCACAACAACTATCTGCTGTACCTCTTCAGGAATCTGCTTTAAAACATCTGAGATATGCCTGGATTCATTATAGATAGGTATAACTACAAATATTGTCATGAGCTATTATAATACCAATACTTACCCAAGCTGGCCGAGACAGAATATATATTACCATCTCTATTAATATCATCACATTTAGTAAGGCCACAATCCTTTACAGATATCATCAATTTCTCTTACTATTAATACTTTGCCAACTGTAGAATTTATTGAAAAAGAAGCGGATAAAAATACCTCCTTTGACTGCATTAGTTATTTGTCATTTATGTGAAGAACAACAGATTAGATCTAATGGCTTCTTGCCATTAGCAAAATATAGGTTTTCTATTTACTATCTCCTCTCGGATTGCATCCTGAATTATCTCACGCATAAACCAATCTGGTAATGATATATTTTTCTGAAAGTCCTCTCTCATTTTTGTTCCGCTAATCGGTTCTAACGTACCAGCAGTTGAAAGTTTTTCGTATTTTTTGTTTTTTGGATTATAACCAACAGCATCAAAAAAGACAGGCTCTATTCCAATATCGCCTAATTTCTCAAAATAAGAACGATAATCAATCGATTTATAAAAATCTCCCACTCCTGTATGATCTCGTCCAATAATAAAATGGCTGCATCCCATATTTTTGTGTCGTAATGCTGTAAGAACCGCTTCACGTGGCCCTCCATAACGTGCATACGTTGAAAAACTACCAACAATGACCTTTCCTGGTGGATATAAGTTAAAATCCAACATAGTCTGATAACTTTTCATTATAGGATATGCCAGAAAATCTCCCTTCTTTT
>Ga0187827_10002025_pt1 | contig 28356 bp, 29 predicted proteins | sample ETNtaG_39_FD_167969 | JGI IMG/M metagenome (GOLD analysis project Ga0187827, IMG submission 167969) | Marine microbial and viral communities from oxygen minimum zone, Eastern Pacific Ocean - ETNP2014_SV_150_PacBio MetaG (Illumina Assembly) | ecosystem: Environmental > Aquatic > Marine > Hypoxic...
AAATACTGTGAAGTGAAACCACAGCATAGTGAAACCACAGCATAATCGATTTTTCCTGATCAGGGCATTAAATGGCTGCAGCCCTCATGGTTTGTGCTCTCTGGCAAGGTATTCATGGGACTGCATTTCCTGAAGACGGCTCTGGGTCCGCTGGAATTCAAATTCCAGCATTTCACCCTGATAGAGCGCCATGGGTGGCTGAGCAGCAGACAGGATCAGTTTCACATTTCTATCATAAAATTCGTCAACCAGACTAATGAACCGTCGCGCCTGATCCTCCGTCTTACTGCCAAAACAGGGAACATTGCTGATCAGAATGGTCTGGAAAATCCGCGCTAGTTCGATGTAGTCATTCTGGCTCCTCGGGCCAACACAGATTTCGTCAAATTCGAACCATGCCACACCGTCACCACAGCGCCGGGACCGAATGGAGCGATTCTCTATTTCCAACGCAATGCCATCACTTCCTTCATCAGGGCTAATAGCCGTGAAACTGGCCATCAGGCTCTTGTCAGCTGCCTGGTCCAGGGGGAAATGGTAGATTTCCGCCATCTCCAATGCGCGCAGTCGGTAGTCTATGCCCCCATCAACATTGAGCACCCTTGTATTAGCTTCAATCAGCTCAATGGCGGGCAGGAATTTGCGCCTCTGCAACCCATTTTCGTACAGACGCGCAGGTTCAAGATTAGAGGTGGCTACCAGCACCACACCACCACTGAGCAGTTCATCCAACATGGTCGCCAGTATCATTGCATCCGTTATGTCACTGACAAAAAATTCATCAAAACACAATATTCTGGAACGATTTGAAAACTCTTCGGCTATTTGTTTTAACGGATTCTTCTCGCCCTGGAGTTCCCGCAACCGAATATGTACGCTTCTCATGAATCGATGAAAATGTGTTCTCGATTTTTCCTGCATTGGCAAAGATTCGTAAAACAGGTCCATCAGGTAGGTCTTGCCGCGGCCAACACCTCCCCACAAATACAAGCCTTTAGGAGATTTCGCCCGCCCTGACCGGGGACCAGCAAACAAGCGTGCCAGAAGTCCGGGTTTTTGTACCGGCGCCACCAGTTCATCAAATAGTGTCTGAAGATGCGTGACCGCAAGCAGCTGCGCATCATCTTGCTGGATATCACCGGCTTCAATTGCCTGTTGATATCTCTGTAACGGACCTTTTCCTGCAAGTGAACCCATAAACCCTGGACATACTATCCTTGTACGCGGAATTCGGCTGATTCCGCGTGCGCATCCAAACCTTCTTCCCGGGCAAGAATCGCAGCATCCCGGTTCAACTTCACGGCTCCAGCCGCACTACAGCGAACGAGCGAGCTCCTGACCTGGAAGTCATATACTCCCAGAGGTGACGCAAATCTGGCAGTACCTCCCGTCGGCAGCACGTGACTCGGCCCGGCGGTATAGTCACCCACCACCTCCGCACTCTGATTGCCGACAAAAATGGCGCCGGCATTTTGTACCATCGCAAGCGCAGGCTCCGGATCATGCAGAACGATCTCAAGATGTTCGGGCGCAATCCGGTTAACCAACTGCATGGCTTCTTCGACATCGTCAACCTTGATCAAGGCGCCGCGGCTGTCAATGGACTTGCGAATAATATCCAGCCTCGACAGAGGCTTTTCCTGTTCCTGCAGGCTTTTTTCAACGCGGGCTGCAACCCTGTCCAGCAATTCATCATCCCATGAGACGAGAATCGCCTGTGCCATCTCATCATGTTCAGCCTGGGCAAACATGTCCATCACCAGCCAGTCCAGGTTAGCCGAATCATCGGCAACGATAACAACTTCAGAAGGTCCTGCTACCATATCAATGCCAACATCACCGAATACCATCTGCTTTGCCGTGGCAACATAAATATTGCCCGGGCCAACTATCTTGTCCACTCTACCGATGGTTTCTGTACCGTATGCCAAAGCCGCGATAGCCTGGGCACCGCCAACCGTAAATACCCTGTCAACACCAACAAGGTGGGCAGCAGCCAGCAGTGTTTCATTGATCTCCCCCCCGGGGGCTGGAACCACCAATGTGATTTCACTTACTCCGGCCACCTTTGCCGGGACCGCCGTCATGATGACCGTCGAAGGATAGGACGCCTTACCCCCGGGGGCGTAAATGCCAACCCGAGACAGTCCCCTGACCAGCTGGCCAAGCTCGTTGCCATCTTCATCCTCAAAGACCCATTCGCCGCCACCCAGAGCGTCTTTCTGTTTCTGATGATAGGCCAGAACACGATCCACGGAGGTCTGTAATGCCTCCCTCACCAGCGGCTCAATATTATCGAATGCATTTCTCAACCGATCTTTTGTAATTTCAAGCTCAGAAACGCTGCTTGCTTCAAATCCGTCAAATTTGCTTGTGTAGGTCAGCAGCGCTGCGTCACCACCCTGCCTGACATCGGCCAGTATGCCGGTGACAACATCGCGAATTTCTATTGTTTGCGTGGAATCACGCTGCAACACTATAGCGAGTTGCTCCGCGCATCCCGCATCACTAGTCCGCAGACGCTGAATCATGTCGTCGCCTTTTCCAGCGCATCTATGAGGGGTTGCACACTCGCGTACCGGGTTTTGAACGATATTTTATTCACGATCAATCGGGTACTGATCTCTTCGATCACCTCCAGAATAACAAGCCCATTAGCTTTCAGGGTGTTTCCCGTCTCCACTATATCCACGATTCGGTGTGCGAGTCCTGTGACGGGCGCCAACTCCATTGCACCATATAACTTGATGATATCAACCTGGATAGCTTTTTCCGCGTAGTAGCGTTTGGCGATGTTAACAAACTTGGTGGCTACCTTTATTCGCGGCGGTAATTGAGCCTCAGTTTTCAACCCGGCAACTGCTATCTGACACTTGGCAAGACCGAGGTCAAGGGGTTCATAGTAACCATCACCTCCATGTTCAAGCAGCACATCCTTGCCTGATATGCCAAGATCAGCAATACCGTGTTCCACGTAGGTAGCGACATCCATACCGCGAAGAACCATCAGTTTCAGGTCTTCCCGGTTCGTATCGAATACAAGCTTCCGGGATTTAGAAATATCCTCCGCCGGCTCGATACCGATCGTTGCGAGCAATTCGAGGGAAAGGGGCAGTGACCGCCCTTTCGTTAAGGCTATGGTTATGTAAGTACTCATGGTGTGCCGGTTTAGCTGTTTTGTCTCCAAAGTGTTCCAGTTACTGGGCAGGAACTAGCTTGTAGCCAACCGCTTAATATCAGCGCCGAGATTTTGAAGTTTTTCCTCTACCTGCTCGTATCCGCGGTCAATATGATATATGCGATCTACTATCGTATCCCCCTGCGCAATAAGACCAGCTATTACCAGGCTAACGGAGGCACGCAAATCATTTGCCATGACCGGGGCACCTGTCAGTTTCTCTACCCCCTCAACAATCGCGGTCGTATTGTTCCCTTCCAGCCTGATTTTTGCGCCCATACGATTCATCTCGTGAACATGCATAAACCTGTTTTCGAATATGGTTTCCTTGATGGTGCTTGTGCCTTCAGCGACACAGTTTAGAGCAATAATCTGGGCCTGTAAGTCGGTTGGAAATGCCGGATAAGGGGCAGTAACAAGGCTTACTGCCTTCGGGCGCCTGCCCTCCATATCCAATTCTATCCAGTCATCACCTATTAAAATTTTCGCGCCCGCTTCACGCAATTTGCTGATCAATACCTCCAGGTGTTCTGGATTGGCGTTCTGGATTCTTACCCTGCCACCGGTTGCGGCCGCTGCAATGAGATAGGTTCCGGTTTCGACCCGATCTGCAATTACGCGATGGTGGCATCCACTCAGAGACTCTACTCCGTTTATTGTGATGCAGTCGGTTCCAGCCCCCTGTACATCGGCACCCATGGCGTTAAGACAGTCAGCCAGATCGACTATTTCCGGTTCCCGGGCACAGTTCTCTAGAACCGTCTGCCCTTCGGCAAGCGTGGCCGTCATCATGATGTGTTCGGTGCCACCAACAGTGCATATATCAAAAATGATATGGGCACCCTGCAATCGGCCATCTACGGACGCGTTTACATAACCCTCTACCATTTCAATGTTGGCGCCAAGCGCCTCCAACCCCAGCAGGTGTTGATCAACCGGCCTTGGCCCAATCGCACACCCACCGGGAAGCGACACCTCAGCCTGCCCATAGTGCGCCAGCATGGGACCAAGCACATTAAAAGATGCACGCATGGTTTTCACTAACTCATAGGGCGCTCTAAAACGCTTAATTGTATTGGCGTGAATCTCAACATCCATCTTTTCATTGATGACGACTTCAACACCGAGAAAGCCCAGAAGTTCAATCATAGTAGTAATGTCACGGAGGTGTGGAACATTGGAAATTGCTACCGGGCCATCTGCCAACAATGCAGCAGCAAACATTTTCAAAGCTGAATTTTTTGCGCCGGACGCCCTGAGTTCACCCTCCAATCGATTGCCACCTCGAATTAATAGCTTATCCATACCTTTAACCTGCTATGACTCCGCCTCTTGTGGGGTGATAGTGCTCATGGTCACCGCATGTACCGCCCCGGAGGAGATCATATCTTTCAATGGTGAATAGACAAGTTGTTGACGTTTCACTCTATTCAGGCCTTCAAACCTGTCTGAAACCAACGCTAGCGTTAGCCGGTCTCCGTCCGCCTCAAGTTCAACCTTCCCGTCCGGAAAAGCAGTATCCAAAATCTGTCTGATCTCTTCCAGGTTCACGAATATTCCAAATTTGCAAGATGTGCGCAGATCATAGCATGGTGTGGCAAGGTTCGACCTGATCAGCCCAACGGAAGGATATCAGCCACACCACAGGCGCTGGCTACCGCACGCAAATGTTCGGGGCAATTTTGAAACCGTACCTCTTTTTGAATCTTCCTTGATTCGCGAATGAGTGAAATCAGAAGTGCGATCACGACAGCGCCGCGGACCTTGATCTCGCCCAGGTCAATGACCAGTTTCTGCGAAGCACTTGACGAGATCAAACCAATCAATCGCTGCCGCTGCTCTACGACGGTGGCATAATCAACGACACCGGACAACCGGAGCATCATTCGCTCTTCAGGTTCGTCAGCCATCAACTTTCCAATTTTCGATCACCTTGTCTATATTGTTTTTGTGCTGTTGCATATAGGCACTAAACTGCGATCTGAATTGCAAGCCGATATTAATTCCATTAATGACAAGATTACGAAGCTTCCAATCGCCATCAATCAGGACCAGGCTATATTCAACCGGGTACACAGTGCCGTCATTGCCCGTTACCTCCAGATTCACACGCGCTTTCTTTGGGTCTTTCTGTGGAGCATTACTCTCCTTTACGACCACTTGCTGATTATCAAATTCAACCAGTGCCGTCGCGTAGGTATGAATCAGTGAGGACTGGAAAACCGAGACAAACCGATCCTTTTGCTGCTCACTTGCGCGGCGGTAGTATTTCGCCATGACGCCGCGGGAAAACCCCTTGAAGTCAATGAATGGGCCCAGTGAGGTTTCAATTTCCCTAAAAAACCTTTCGCTGTCACTTTCGTAATAGGGTTGGATCTCTACTAGCTTCTCAAGCAGGCTATCGGTTACCGTTTTCACGCTTTCATAGGGGGAAGGTAATGCGTCAGCTGCATTCACTGAAACAAACGCCAGTGACACTATGCCCATCATTAGCACCCTTAGAAAGTTTTCCATCTGCCCGACTCCAGCTTTATCAGTTTCAGAATTGTTTTAACAAGAACTTACCAATCAGTTCTTCCAGTACAATGGCTGACTGGGTGTCGAGTATTACATCTCCCTCAGACAAATATTCCTCCTCTGCTCCAAGAATCAGACCAATATATTTCCCCCCCAGCAACCCGTCGGTGAGAATAGCGGCGGTGCTGTCCATGCTGATGGTATCGACATCTCCGTCAATTTCCATTCTGACATATGCCATGTAGGTATGCGGGTCCAGCTGAATGTCGGCGACCTTGCCTACCATGACTCCACCGATACTTACTTTTGATCTGATGACGAGACCACCAATATTTTCGAAACGAGCATATACACTGTAGGTACCTGTTTCCGTTCCAACACTGAACCCGCTGATCTGAACTGCCAGAACAGCCAACGAAACTATTCCAGCAAGCATAAAGGCACCAATAATAATTTCTATTGATCGAATTTGCATGGTTTCATGGTCTCCTTGTATTAATTCGCGTCATAGGGCAATAGGCTAAAAATTAAACATTACGAGGGTTAGAAAAAAGTCCAGGACCAAAACAGCAACGGAAGAATAAACTACCGTTCGCGTTGTTGCAGCCGCGATCCCCTCTGATGTGGGGATTGTATCGTAACCCTGGAAGACGGCAATCCAGGTCACCACAATGCCGAATACGACGGACTTGATTATTCCCTTAAGCACATGACTTCTAAAATCTACTCCCTCCTGCATCGCTGACCAAAATGAGCCCTCATAAACGCCGAGCCAATCGACGCCTACAAGCGACGCACCCCAGATTCCAATGACGCTAAACATCAAAGCCAGGATTGGCATCACAATAAACCCTGCCCAGAGCCGGGGAGCAACGATGCGCTGAAGCGGGTCGACGCCCATCATTTCCATACTACTCAATTGTTCTGTTGCCTTCATCAACCCTATTTCGGCCGTGACAGCCGAGCCTGCCCGGCCAGCAAACAGTAAAGCGGACACCACCGGGCCAATCTCCATCACCAGCACCAGCGCAACACCAAGACCGAGAGCGCTTTCAGACCCATATTTGACAAGCTGGTTGTATCCCTGCAGCGCGAGGACCGCACCGATTGAAAAACCGGACATGGCAATAATAACGACAGACAGGACGCCCAGTTGGTATATCTGCCTGATAACGAGGTGCAGATTTCGCAGCCGCGGTCTCCTCCATACGGCCTGCCACCATATATGTCCGGCACGGCCCAGCGTTGCCAGAACTATCAGGCTGTACTGGCCGATTCGCCGTAGCCTAGACAACATCAGAAAGGGCGCTCAGTATCCGGAACCCGCATCAACTCTTCCTCATAGTCGTTGGCTGGGTAGTGAAATGGAACCGGTCCATCGGGCAACCCCTTGATAAACTGATGTACCCGGGGCGAGTCCTGCTCAAACAGTTCCCTGGGTGTTCCACTACCAATGACCTTGCCATCTGAGATAATGTAGATTAAGTCAGCGATACTGGCCGTTTCGGGAATATCGTGAGAGACAATTATGCTGGTCGTGCCGTAAACGCTATTCAGGGTCTTAATCAGATCGACGATTACACCCAAGGCAATTGGGTCAAGACCTGTAAAAGGTTCATCGTACATAATAATCTCAGGGTCAAGTGCTATCGCCCTTGCCAGAGCTACCCTGCGGCTCATACCCCCGGACAATTCACTAGGGAACAATCGCCTCGCTCCCCTTAATCCTACGGATTGAAGTTTGAGCAATACGAGGTCACGAATCATATCATCCGGCAGATTCGTATGAATTCTCAGGGGAAACGCCACATTCTCGAACACGCTGAGATCAGAGAACAGGGCACCGCTTTGAAACATCATGCCCATGGTTTTCCTTACGTCGAACAATTCACTTCTGGATAACCTGGGTATCTCGAGACCACTCACTCGGATACTTCCGGATTCTGGCTGCAATTGACCACCGATAAGCTTAAGCAACGTCGTTTTACCGGCCCCGCTGGGCCCCATTACGGCAACGATTTTGCCGCGTGGAATCTCGATCGATACTTCATCGAAAATTCGCCGCTGTCCGCGCAGGTAGACGACCTTTTCCAATATGATGTGGCTGTCAGACATATTCTTTTTTCAACAGACCTCGGCTAAAAGCTAACATCCACGGGGCACTTATACCAGCACATAAAATTCCTGCTAGGCCGCCGGGCAGATTCACCTTGCAAACACCCATAAATCCCCTTTTAATAGTCCGTCAATTTTTCTGGAAGCGTGAAAGGAGGTTATGCTCTACTACAGTGCCGCACTACTGATCGGTTTTCTGATCTTGTTTAGGAGTGCCGACCAGTTTGTGATGGGTTCTGTGGCAACCGCCAGGAACCTGAACATTACACCAATGACTATCGGCCTTACGGTGGTTGCCCTAGGCACCTCCGCCCCGGAAATTTTTGTATCAGCAACATCCTCCTTCCATGGTGAACCCGACATCGCCGTTGGTAACGCTATTGGTTCCAATATTGCTAACTTAGGATTGGTGCTGGGCACGACCGCGCTCATTATCCCGTTGCGCTTCCGGGTTGATATCCTGCGCAATGACTTGCCCATCCTCATTTTCATCACGCTCTGTGCGGGAGCCTGCATGATTGATTTCTATCTTGGTATGTGGGATGGACTACTGCTGATTTCAGCACTGCTACTTTTCCTTTTCCGAATAAGGGTAGAGCACAAACGATCTTCAAGCATGGAAGTGGCTGCAGAAATATTAGACCTCGAGGAATTTCCTGATATGAGCTGCAGGAAAGCAATGATCACACTATCCTTTAGCCTGATATTGTTGCTGTTTAGTTCAGAGCTCCTGGTCTGGGCTGCTATAGGCATTGCCCAATACCTGGAAGTCAGTGAACTCATCATCGGTCTCACGGTGATAGCCGTCGGCACCAGTATTCCTGAACTCGTGGTCTCCTTAACAAGCGCACTAAAAGGTCAGACGGACCTGGCAATTGGCAATATAATCGGCTCAAATATATTCAATATTCTCACGGTTCTCTCCATACCCGCGATCTTCGCACCCAGCGTTCTTGACCCTCTTACCCTCTGGAGAGACTATGGCCTGATGTTCGGTATGACCATGCTCCTGGTCATCTTTGCCTTCAAGTTAGGAGGCCATTCAGGAATATCCAGGATCAGGGGGGGACTTCTGTTCAGCCTCTGGCTGGGTTACATTATCTTCATATATCAAACCGCACTGGTAGCCTAACTCTGCGGCAAAAGGCAAGCAGGCGCTTTCCCGGCTCAAGCCACTATCTATCACTTCCAAAGAGGCCAAGGTGAATAATCGGGCAACCATTCTGGCAAGTTTGATTCTGATTCTTGGTATAGCCACCAATCTAATCCTCGAGCAGGATGATGAAGAATTACCCCCTGTAGCGTCGAGCCAGAATGACCCAGACCTGTACATGCTCAATGCGACTATCACCCAGTTTGATACCAAGGGAACACTTCAGCACAAAATAAGGGCCGACCGATTTACCCACTTCCCCCTAACTGACGTTACTTCTCTGATATATCCAAACCTGCAGCTGTTCTCGGACTCAAGAACAGAACCCTGGGACATCGAGGCCAAGAACGGCCGCCTGCTCTCCCAGTCTGTTTACCGGGAAGAAATTGTTGAACTCTGGGACAACGTATTGGCAGTTCAACAATCCGACGCTGGGCATTTCATCAATATCCAAACCCAGAGCCTTACGATTTATCCGGAAAGGGAATATGCCGAAACAGACCAGAAGGTTTACATAGATGACAATTCCGGTCGAACCTCTGCCGCCGGAATGAAAGCATTTTTCCATCTTGGCAAGTTTATATTTTACTCAACTCCCACCGAGCGTGTGCACACCATTTTCCTGCCGGAGTTCAAGAGGCACCCTGACTGAATATTTCATGAAGGGATCGGAAATTATCCAGGACAACCAGAGGAATGACAAAACTGGCACTTTCAGGTCCATGGGATGATAAAATAGATGCAAATCTCTCAGATATTTACAGTGATGTTGCGCACCCGTTCGATACTAATACTCCTCCTCGGAGCCCTTGCATTGAGTGTCAAGGTGGAAGCCCTCACCTCTGATGGCAAAAAACCTCTGCATATACAGGCTGATGCTGCTGTTATGGACGATGCGAAGGGTTCCTCTGTATATCGTGGAAACGTCACGATTGAACAGGGGACCCTGCAGATCAAGGCCGACGAGGTTGAAATCATTACCAGTGACAGTGAGGTAATCCAGATTATTGCAAGCGCGGATGCTGACTCTAAGAACCTTGCTCACTTTGAACAACTTCCCGACGACAGCAAGGACCGCATTTATGCAGACGCGCGGAAAATCACCTACCTGGTACAGGAGGAAAGACTTCATCTTTCCGGCAAGGCAACACTAAGGCAAACCAAGGACATCCTCACAGGTGAACTCGTATACTACGACATCTCCCAGGGAATAATGAGCCTGAAGAGTGACGGGCAACAGGGCCGCATAGATGTCACCATTAATCCGAAGGCAAACTAATTGTCTGAGACCGATCACGTATTGCGCGCAGAGAATCTTGCTAAGAGTTACCGCGGACAGCATGTAGTAAGGGAAGTCACTCTGTCATTGCGAAGCGGCCAGGTCGTCGGCCTGCTGGGTCCCAATGGTGCTGGTAAGACGACCTGCTTTTACATGATCGTTGGGTCTATACCAGGTGACAAGGGCAAGATATTTTTCGACAAGCTGGACATTACACCCAAACCAATGCACCAGCGGGCAAGAATCGGAATCGGGTACCTTCCCCAGGAAGCATCCGTATTCCGCAAGCTGTCCGTGTCCGACAACATCATGGCAATCCTGGAGACCCGGTCAAAAATGAGTGCCGCGGATCGACAGGAAAAACTTGAGTCATTACTGCAGGAGTTCCACATTGGTCATCTCCGGGCTATTCACGGGATGTCTTTAAGCGGCGGTGAGCGGAGACGGGTTGAAATAGCCAGGGCATTGGCTACAGAACCCGCATTTATCCTGCTTGATGAACCATTCGCTGGGGTTGACCCAATATCAGTGAATGACATCAAACTGATTATCTCGCAGCTCTCTGAGCGGGGAATCGGCATCCTCATAACTGACCATAATGTTAGAGAGACGCTTGATATTTGTGAAAAAGCCTACATTATGAATGAAGGTCGTATAATTGCTGAAGGTGCAACGGAAAAGATCTTGGCGGACGACCATGTAAAGCGGGTTTATCTGGGCCAAGACTTCCGTATGTGATTCACGCCTGCCTATCAGGCAGTTCGTTCGAACCACAGCTATACTGCATTAGCAAGTATTATTCGCTTCAACCCGTGAGTATCATAAGGTCATGGCAATGAAACCAGCGCTGACACTGAAATTGGGTCAGCAGTTAAGGATGACCCCACAATTGCAGCAGGCCATTCGGCTCCTGCAACTCTCTACGTTTGATTTAGAGCAGGAAATTCAAGAAGCCCTCGACTCGAACCTGATGCTCGAAGAACTCGACACCGATGATCAGCAAAGTGGAGATGATGAGACATCCCTCGACCCACCGGGAGAAACCGATAATTCGACTGATACCAGCACCGATGCCAGTGCAGATACTGATGAGACAGGTGTCGAAACCGATTCATCCGGTGAGGAGATTACCTTAGCCGCGAACCCCGAGGTAGACGGTGAGGTGATTCCGGATACCAGTGATCAGATTGCGTCGGACAACATAGCTGATGAACTACCCGTCGATAGTGTATGGGAAGATGTTTACGAAGAATCAATTTTGCCTACAGGTTACTCCGGCCCAGATGAGAACGATGAAAACTTTATTGATACGCGAAATTCCGAGGGGATATCAATCCAGAGTCACCTGTTGGAACAGGTCAATCTACTGCACTTGACGGACACTGACAGATACATCGCCATGTCAGTCATTGACGGACTTGATAGTGAAGGTGTCCTGACTATTCCCCTGGAAGATATTCTGGAAGGCGCACCACTGGAATTCGAACTGGAGATGGATGAAATTCTGGCAGTACTTCACCTCATCCAGCACCTCGATCCACTAGGAATCGCCGCGCGGGATTTAAGAGAATGCCTGCTCATCCAGCTGAAAAACATGCCCAAAGATACTGACTGGAGAGATGAGGCGATCCTGGTAGTGGATCAGCACATTAAGTCTCTGGCAAACCGCGATTTCACCCACATTTCAAGAAAGACTCGCCTAAAGGAGTCGGAACTCAAAAACGTCATCACGCTGATACAAACCCTCAACCCCAGGCCAGGAAACGACATCGCGGTCAGCAACACTGAATACGTCGACCCTGACGTTATTGTGACCAAAAGAAATGACAGGTGGGTAGTGGAACTTAACCCAAAATCAGCACCGAGAATCAGGGTGAACCCGGAATACTCATCATTGATAAAGCGGTCAGATAACAGTAGTGACAATACTTACCTTAAGACCCAACTACAGGAAGCAAGATGGTTCATGAAGAGTTTGCAGCAACGGAATGACACCCTGCTTCGTGTTGCTACCAAAATTGTTGAGTACCAGAGGGGGTTCCTTGAATATGGTGACCAGGCAATGAAACCACTCGTCCTGCATGATATTGCCAAGGCCGTGGACCTCCACGAATCAACGATATCCAGGGTAACCACGCAGAAATACATGCATACACCTGCGGGTGTTTTTGAACTGAAGTACTTTTTTTCAAGCCATGTCAGCACCCACGCAGGGGGCGAGGTATCTTCTATTGCGATTCGAGCATTAATAAAGAAACTCGTCGCAGAAGAAAATCCAAGGAAACCACTCAGCGATAGCAAGATCGCTACAATGCTTGCGGATCAGAATATTGATGTTGCCCGTAGGACCATTGCCAAGTATCGCGAGGCACTGATGATCCCCCCTTCAAATGAACGTAAGCAGTTGATTTAGTTGATAATATCAAGGGACTTGAAAAGCGAACCAAATGGACCGATATTGGTCAAATATATAGGGACACAAGTGGTATAGTTTTCCCCTTTCAGCAGCGAAACAGCTCGTTGCACACATAAATAAACCGACGGAGAGTATATATGCAGGTAAACGTTAGTGGTCATCATATCGAAGTAACCGAGGCACTGAAAAACTACGTAGAATCAAAGTTGGATCGCCTTGAGAGACATTTTGACGGAATTACTAACATGAACGTCATTCTCAGTGTAGAGAAACAGCGCCAGAAAGCGGAGTCGACAATTCGCACCAGCGGTGGTGAAGTTTATGCTGAGGCTGAAGCTGAAGATCTTTATGCGGCAATTGACTTGATGACCGATAAACTCGATCGACAACTCATCAAGAAAAAGGAAAAGCTCAACGATCGAAAACATCGAAGCGTGGCTCGTTAGTTCCTGGCCAGCAGTTCTAAGCTTTAATAATTTATTTGACTAGACTCCGTTGTTATAATGATTGAATCGGCAGCGACTCATCGTGCTCAATGAACATCAATTCTATATTGTCACCTGACTGCACCTTCTGCGGTATTGAAACCAGAAGCAAGAAGACCGCGATCGAAAAAGCATCGATACTAATCGCGGAAAATCTGCCGCTCCTTAGCGCCGGTGACATATACGGCAAGTTGATTGCCAGAGAAAAACTTGGCCCCACTGCACTCGGAAACGGGATTGCGCTACCGCATTGCCGGATTGCCGGTTGCGAGAATATTGTTGGAGCACTGTTTACCATCACTACCCCAATTGACTTTGGCGCACTGGACGATCAGCTCGTAGACATCATGTTCGTCCTTCTTGTTCCTGAAAAAGGCGTGGATGAGCATCTAAAAACTATGGCGATGCTTGCCGAAAAGTTTGACTCTGAAGAGTACAGGGCTAATCTCAAGAGTGCCCCGAACAGTCAGGAACTTTTTGATCGGGCATGCCAGGTGACATGATTTCTCTCACAATTATCAGTGGCAGGTCCGGGTCTGGGAAAAGTACAGCACTCCATGTATTAGAAGATATCGGTCACTATTGTATCGACAACCTCCCTGTCACCCTACTACGCCCACTAATTGACCGTCTTTCGCGTGATCAATCAATCCAGAATGTCGCAGTCGGCATTGATGCCAGAAATATTGCCGAGGACCTGGTTGAATTCCCGAAGGTTGTGCAGAGCTTCGATGAAGCGGTAGTAACCACCAAGATCATATACCTTGACTCTTCAAGTTTTTCGCTGGTCGAACGATTTAGTGAAACCAGACGCAAGCACCCATTAAGTGATCAAAAACGTGACCTGAGGGAGGCGCTGGACTATGAACGAGATTTGCTCAGCCCCATTTCAGGCATGGCTGATCTATCGATAGACACGACTGGTCTGACTATCCATGAACTGCGGGATCTGGTGAAGTCACGACTCGCTCATGACACACACGAATTTGCTCTGTTGTTCCAATCCTTCGCCTACAAGAATGGTGTGCCGGTGGACGCAGACATCGTATTCGATGTGCGCTGCCTTCCTAATCCTCACTGGAAGGAAAACCTAAGGAACCTGACAGGCATGGATGAGCCCGTGCAGGAGTTTCTGGAGACGCAGCATGACTTCCACGAGATGTTGAAGGACCTTACAGCCCTTTTACAGACCTGGTTGCCGAGGTTTGAGGCAAACAATAGAAGCTACATGACAATTGCAATTGGTTGTACTGGTGGCCAGCACCGTTCGGTCTATACATGCCTGAAACTATTTCAGCATTTTGCCGCCCAATGGGACAATGTTCAGATTAGGCATCGCGAATTAAGTAAGATTCAGGTAAAACAAGGTAACCGCACCTGACCAGGCTTCTGATCTTCAGTGATTAGTGGAATAGTTACAATTCAAAACAAACTCGGTTTGCATGCAAGATCAGCCAATCTTTTCGTGCGAACGGCAACTGCATTTGCCTCTTCAATCACCGTAATAAACGAGCATGCAACTGCAAACGGCAAAAGCATCATGTCGATGATGCTCTTACAGGCCGCCAAAGGAACAAAGGTAGAGCTACAGGTAGAGGGTGAAGACGAGCAACAGGCCCTTGTCGCTCTGGAAGCTCTCATCAACAATAAGTTTGGCGAAGATGACTGAAAACACCTTCGAAAACAGTGAACTCATCAGCAAATCCCAGCGGAAAAGGGAAACGCAGGAATTTAGGATTTTGGCCGAAAAACTGGTCCAGTTGACCGACGAACAGCTATCGCCGCTTTCAAACACAGCGCTTACCAGCGCAATCCATGAGTATCGAAAAATTACCAAAGGGAATGCCAGGAAGCGACTGATCTCGTACATCGGCAAGTTGCTGCGCGGTATTGAAATAGACGACATAAGCAACCTCATTGCTCGTTACGACGCGAGCAGCAAGATACACGCCCGGCAGTTCCATCAACTCGAGCAGTGGCGAGAGCAACTGATCAGCGGTGACTACGGAGCAATGGACGAAATCGCTGCCCTCCATCCGGTAATGGACCGCCAACAACTGAAACAACTTACCCGAAAAGCAATTCAGGAACGTCAGAAACTGATCAATGATCAGCTCAAAGGAGCACCTGTTCAATACCGCAAATTGTTCCAATATCTAAAAACCCTGGTGGACTCCGCAAGCCATTGAGCACTACAAGGCTAAACCGATAATTTTCGCTGCAGATGCACTGGCATATCCCTGCGAATTTCATCCTGCCTGTCGAAATCAAGCTCGGCAATGAGAATATCTTCTCCAGTCGTTGCCCTGGCGAGTATTTCCCCCCAGGGACCAACGACCATACTGTGGCCGTAAGTCTTTCTACCGGAGTCATGCTCTCCGCCCTGGCACGAAGCGATAGTGAAACAAAAGTTCTCAATGGCTCTACTGCGCATCAGAATTTCAAAATGAGCCTTGCCGGTCACTTCTGTAAATGCTGACGGAATCGCAAAACTTCTTGCCCCAAGAGAAAACAGTTTCCGGTAGAGTTCAGGGAACCTGATGTCATAACAGACACTCAGGCCAATCTGCCCGATGGCACTATCGGTACAGAAAATTTCAGTTCCTGCTTCAAACGTTTCTGACTCAATGTAGTGCCTATGATTGTCTGCAACATCAACATCGAACATATGCATCTTGTCATAGCGCCCAACCTCCTGACCTCCCTCGTCATAAACAAACGAAGCTGCCCGAACACGCGGGGTCTCGACCGGGCTTCCATCCGGGCGTATTGAAACAGGCATGGTGCCTGCGAAGATCCAACATCCGGTCTCCCGGGCAAGCCCGGACAGGCAATTTCGAATAGGTCCCGAAGAATTCTCTTCACCAAGACCAATGCGCCGAGGATCAGCGTTTGCCAGGGCTGCAAAATTTTCCGGCAGGAAGATGGCTTGTACATTATTCCCTGCAGCCTTCAAAACCATCTGAGTAACGGTCGCCAGATTAGCCTGGACATCCATGCGACTTACCATCTGCAACGCGGCGATGCGATATCTCACGCTGGAAGCCTCCTATCCCCCTGAACTTGCTTCAACATTCTCAGTTTCCCTGACTTTATCGTCAAAGATAGATATGAACTGGATATCCGGGTCATCAATTGTGCCACCTATCTGGTATTTTGCGCTGCTCATTTGATCAATCTGGTCTTCGAATACCTTCTGAGCAATGTATACGGTTGCTCCTGCTAAGGGTCCCGTGACTATTGCGCTATAAGCGGCGTACCAGGGCAGGTTTTTCCCTACAGGTAGCGTCACAATCATATCGTTGTCCAGTTTCCCGGAAACCAGATCAACTGTACCTCCTACTTTAAAATTGCTGCCGGGACCGCTGATAAGTATGGGCTCTGATATCTCAAATTTGCCCTCTCCAAAAATTACTGTGCCTTCCATCTCGTCGAATGCATAGCCCTCGTCCACTACATCCGAAAAATCAAATCGAAATCTCTTTGCCAGCTGATTGAAATCGAAAATACCCAGTAACTTGAGGGCAGCACCACTTGATTCGGCTTGCACGAATCGTCCCTCCTTTCCTGTAATATTCACAGCCCCTTTTACCCGATACAGGTCAACCATTGCTGGCGAACCTGCCCAGGTTACGCTCGAAGCAAAGTCGAAATCCTCACCTTCAATACTTGAGGCAAATCCCCACTGCTTAAGCGAAGAGCCCAGGTCACTTGTTTGGACAACCCCATCAAATGCAGAAGAATGAACACCCTTGTCATATACCCAATAGGCGCGAGAGGGGTCAACAATCGACATACCCCTCACTTCCGCAGTCAAATTTTCAAAGATGGCCCCGTTTTTGCCCGGCCGGAAGTCGAATTTCCAACTGCCATAATTTTCACCATCAACTACCAGTTCCCGGGTAGAAAAATCAACTGCTACTATCTCCCTGGGGTCCGTATCAGCGAAGGGATCTCCACCCTTTTCACCTTCTTGCCCAAAGAATCTCAAGTAGTCCAGCTTCACCTCTATTGGTTCGCTATCATCACCAACTTGTACCGTCCCTGCTAAATCTACGTTCTCAAGCTCGGCCAGCCAGCCACTTTCCGCTCGAGTAATCCTCAGCTTTGTATCTGGAAGTCCCAGCGAAAATACATCGAGCAAGGCAACATCAAGAACAATATCGTCAAGAGAATGTGCCATTTCGGATTCAATCGAAACATCCGATACACTATCAAGTGCTTCAAGGAGGTCGTCCCATTCTTCGTAATCTATATGCTTTAGAGCGCCGGTCACGTTCAGCTGCTTGTACCCAATTGTTCCCGACATTTTCCCGCCAAAATGTAATCTTCCACCAGTAACAATGCCATCTCGAACCTGAATTGCACTTTCTACCTGATCGTTGAGTGAGAGGTTCACTCTAAAGCCAGAATCCATAAATTCCTGTCGATAGTGGAAATCCATCTTTGCTTCGGGAGATAGTTTTTGCATTGGTGGCGGCATGTCAACGACAACCCCTTTAAGGTTCGATGTCGCTTCGACATAGCTCCTGTCGGAGAATCTGCCATAGGGAATATGGATTTCAGTAGCATAGGTCAAAGTGCCGCTGGCTCTTGTTAACAATGTTTGATCTGACCAGCCATACAGGTCCTCCATATCAACCTCGCCATCAACCTTGACCGTAATCTCTCCGGTCTTGTCTTCAATCAGACTATGGATGCTCCCGACAACCAGTTCGTCAAACAGCCTGGCACTGAAGGTATCAGAAGACAAACCTGTTTTTGTTTCATACCTGACATCACCTGCTATTTCATAGGCGGTCAGGTCGAACAGCGCCATGGTCAGGTTGTTATCACCTAAATGGACCATTACATCTGCATAAGGTTCTTCCCCTTTCCGGGTCCCAATGGGTATTTCAAGATGAGCAACCGTGCTCATGGACCCAGAGCCGTTCCAGCTTTCGGCTATATGACCCGTCATCTCCGCAAGCGGGCTTTCATTCAATATTCGAATGCCGTCAGACAGAGGACCACTTAACTTTCCTGCTATTTCAACTGTATCAACCTGTCCGGCAACGGATACGGGTACACTTACCCTGGCATCAACAATGCGACTTGCCATCAGGGTTCCGGCAGGGTCGTCAGAACCTATGTAACGATTATTGATATATACAGTTGCATCAAGGTCAGACACTGGGGGCCAGTTTTCATCATAATCGAGTTCAGCATCTTCAACTTTCAGGAAAATCTCATGGACCTTCCTTATTCGTGGTGCTTTTCTGTATAGAGAACCATGAAAGATCAACCCTGATTCAGAACCCCGGCCTGCCAAAACAGCTTTCGTCAGCCAGGCGTTAAGATCTTCTGAAAGCGTGTTCGGCAGGTACCTGCGAGCATCAAGAAAATCAATATCGCGTACCCCTATCACCAAACCCCAGGTCTTGTTTTCACGGCCTTTGGGCAGGTTTAGATGAAACTTACCAAAGGCAGATACCTCCTCACTAGCCAGTTCAAGCACACTACTACTAAGCTGGAATACACCATCCTGATAGCGATAGTTCACCCTTCCCCTGGTTGAATCAAAGAGCCAGGCAGACGGGAACATAGAGGCGAAGTGCAAATTGTAGTTCCCGTTGTTTATGTCTATATATCCTCGGTCCAGATGCAGGGAAGCAAACCCATTCAGGGCGTCAATGGCGGGAGAACCAAGGTATGCGTCGATCTTGACGCCCCTGATATTGCTGGTGAGCTTCACATCAGGTGTCGACGCAGAATAGTCCAGATAGAAAGTGGTCTCCTCCAAGACACCCCGTGGATTCACTTCGGTGAGCGCTGTAAAGACCGGCACCGGTATCAAATCTATTTGCTTATTCAAACCTAGCAGCGACCTGTGGAGGATGGCCAGATCAAGTTTGGGGATATTCCCTCCCAACACATAGTTATCCCCGCTCTTCTCGACAACCAGGTGCAAGTCATGAATCGATAAGGGTTCAGTTGCAACGTCCAGTTCAATGCTCGGGAAAAAAAGCTGGAAGCCTTCATCCACTGAGGAACCTACAATCTCAAATTGGGTGTCAAGATGATCAAGAAACCTCAATCGGCGGGAGCCATCGGTAACCTCAATCGATTCCGACCGGATGGATCCGGATAGACTGAACGCCTGATCAGCATATTTCAGCCAGAATTCACCACGGGTCTCTGCCGATGCCAATCTATATTTCTTAAGTTTGATTTCAGGTAAAAAATCAGCAATCGAGAGACTAGGGGCATCCAGATACAGGTTTGCTCGAAAATCTTCGACAACCCTCAGGTCTCCCTCGTATTCGCCCAGCAACCGAATCCTCTGAACCTTCCCTGCGGCGTTTACCTTTTGCAAAAGCACGGGCAGAGAAACAATCCTGATGTCGCCCTCCCTTGCGACTTCAAGCGGGTGACCTTCCTCGCTGGAAATCCTATAGGTGGCTTTCCGGCCGGTAAGGTGAAGGTCCAGGTTATTAATTGTCAGCGCTTCAAGGTGAGCAGTTGAATCAAGAATCTGCTGAAATTCAAACGGCTTGTCACTGGCGGGGGGCAGTCCCTGGATCCGCCACCGGCCGTCTTCCTCCTCTGCAATGGTGAGTCTTGCTCCATCTATATCAATCTCAGTCAGAACCGGGTTGGCCTCAAACAGGCTAAGGAAGGTACTGATTCGAAATGAGACACGCTCAGCGACAATAGCTGGTTCCTGGGGGGAACCCAGAATCAGTTTGTTTACGGTGATCGAAGGGTCAAAGTATCTCCAGCCACCCTGTAGTCCCCCTACACTCACTTCTACTTTAAGGAATGTCTCCAGAAAAGCGCTCAATTCATCCTTGTAGTAGCCGGCAGCACTGACCACAATACGACCAATGCTGATGTATAGGGCAGTAAGAATCAGACCGGCGAATGCGATGGATATGAGTCCGCGGAAAGCTAATCTCTGCAGGCTGCGGACTCCTTGAGGGTAGTTAGGCATAGGGGAATTCTTATTTCTTCCCATTCGATGTTAAAACAACATCAAATTGTTCCTGACTGTAGCTTGCTTCTACCTGAAATCTAATTTGTGCCTCCAGCGCGCTGCTGAGCTCGCTAACGCAGGTCGCATCCTCATCCAGCAACCTGTCCACTATCGATTGTGATGCCATAATCAGGCAACTGTTGTGCCTGAAATCACTAGCGTTCCGCTGGATTTCCCTGAAAATCTCCAGGCAAACACTCTCCGCTGATTTTATCACCCCCCGTCCACTGCAGATTTCACAAGGTTCGCACATCATCTTTAATAAACTTTCATGGGTACGTTTTCGAGTCATCTCGACAAGACCCAGTTCGGAGATCTGCGTTATTCTCCACTTAACCCGGTCCAGCTGCTGCCCCTTTTCGAGGGTCCTCAGCACCTGTCTCTTGTGCTCCTCACTCGCCATATCGATAAAATCGAGAATAACAATGCCGCCAATGCTCCTGAGCCGCAGTTGACGGGGAATAGCTGCAGCTGCTTCCAGGTTTGTCCTGTATATCGTGTCCTCCAGGTCCTTTCGACCAACAAAAGCGCCGGTGTTAACATCGATCGTACTCATGGCTTCAGTCTGATCAATGACAAGGTATCCGCCGGATATCAGGGGGACTTTCCGATCAAGAGCGAGTGAAATCTGATCTTCAAGATTGTGGTCATCAAACAGTGCCACATCGTTTGCAACCAGTTCCAAGCAACTTTCCTTATCTGGGATGAAATCCTTTAAAAAACACTGCAAGACCGAATAGGTATCAGCACTATCGACCATAATTCGCTGGGTATTCTGGTTGATAATGTCTCTCATAGCCCTCAACGGCATTGGCAAGTCCTCATACACCATTGAGCTAGCTTTCGATGTTCTTCCGTCCTCGACAATGCTCGCCCACCTGGTGCGCAACAAACGGGCATCCTTGTTGATCTCTTCTTCAGACACACCCTCTGAGGCTGTACGTACAATAAAGCCATCTTCACCCTGTATTCGTTCCAGCAATTCCTTCAGGCGTTCACGTTCCATTTCATCTTCGATTCTTTGCGAAATTCCCACATGATTTGTATCGGGCAAATAGACAAGATACCGGGAGGCAAGAGAAATATTCCTGGTGATCCGTGCTCCTTTGGTGCCTATGGGTTCTTTGGTGACCTGCACCAGCAATTCCTGTCCCTCATGTATAACTTCCTGGATCGGAGGGTACGTGTTGGACCCACGCCCCTTCGCCATCACTTTGTGGGAATCCATCAGGTCAGTTATATGCATAAATGCCGCTTTCGCATGACCTATGGCAACAAAAGCACTCTGCATGCCAGGCAGTATCCTGGCTACCTTTCCATGGTAGATATTCCCCACAGTTCCACGGGTATGGAAGCGCTCAATAAATATCTCTTGCAGAAGGCCTTGTTCGACCACAGCGACACGTGATTCATGTTGAGAAACATTTATGATTATTTCTTCAGCCATTCTGAACTACATCCTTATCCAAATTTTGTTCTTCTGTCGGTTGTGGTCGTCTTTCTTGTGGCAGACACTCAAGTCCAAACCCACCCAGTAAAACTGCTGTTTCAGTCAGTGGCAGACCCACAACGTTACTGTAACTGCCGCTGAGCCTCTCGATGAAAATGGACCCTAGCCCCTGGATTCCGTATGCTCCAGCCTTGTCTGCCGGTTCACCGCTAAGCCAGTATCTGGAGCATTCCTCCAGGCTTATGGCTCTGAACTGAACGACTGTTTCCACCAGCGCTGTTTCGACCCTGTTTCCGCACCTTACTGTTACCGATGTAATCACCTGATGTGTAGCAGCGGACAGTCGCTGCAACATGGCTATCGCATCAGACCTGCCGCCAGGTTTACCAAGGATGTCGCCATCAATCGCAACAATAGTATCAGCAGCCAAGATAATTCTTGTAGTGCTCAAGGTACCTGTCTCCCGCTCAAGGAGAGCCGCCACACTTTCAGCTTTTTGCCTGGACACTCGCGCCACGTAATCAGCTGGCTGCTCATTCTTATGAACAGATTCGCTAACCTCAGGCACCAGCACCTTAAAACCCAGGTTGATTTGAGACAGCAGATCTGCCCGGCGAGGCGAGCTTGATGCAAGAATAAGTTCTGGCATGCTTATTCCCTGCCCACGCACACAGCAGGGATCAATACACCAGGTTCTGCAGGATCAACCATCTGACTCCACCTTTCGATGCCTGATCTGGAAGGGTAGTTAACTCACATTAAAACGGCGCCGTAGGTAACGCAGCAGTAGAAACACCCAGGGCCACAGCAAAGCACTCATGACAGATGCCAGTAAATACCAGGTATTCCACTCTGTGAGTCCAGCAATACTCTCTATCCAGAAATTAATTAACTGATTCAATCCGACGGTAGCGAACACGACCAGGCTCTGCTGCCAAACTGAAAACATCCGTAGCCTCTGATAAAAGCTAGCAGCAAGGTATGCAACGACGATGTATCCAATGGCGTGCTGCCCTAACAGGCTCCCTAACAACACGTCTGTAAACAGGCCAACGAAGCAGGCAACCATGACGCCAACCCGGTGTGGCAGTGCTATACCCCAGTAAATCATCACAAGAACAATCCACTCGGGTCTCAAGTATGCTATTTGTAACGGTGCATTATCTGGTATTGGCACAATAGCCAATATCATCGCCACCATGAAGGTGCCGGCAATGACCCAAAGGCCACTCGCTCTACTATCAGCCACCGCTTCCACTTCGCCTCACTCCAGGTACTCTCGCTAACCTTTCCTCCGTAAACACCAGCAGTACGTGCCTGCTCCTGTCTAGTAGAGCACTAGGCACGGCTCTAACTACCGCAAACGGACGACCAGGGTCATGCTCAACCTTTTCCACGATGCCTACAGGATATCCAACTGGAAACCGGTTACCCAGACCAGAACTTACCAACAAATCACCTATTCGAATATCCGCCGTGTCCTGAACATGCATCAGTTCCAGTTGATGCATGGCACCTGTTCCCTGGGCAATCAGCCTTAGATTACTTCGAGAAACGTGAACCGGGACTGAATGCGCTTGATCGCTGATCAACATCACACGGCTGGTGAACAGGCTGACCGATATTACCTGCCCCATCAGCCCCCGCGCGTCCAGTAGAGGTTGACCCACAAAAACACCGTCACCACTGCCTTTATCAATAATGACCTCATGTTTTTCAGGATCAGGATCCACAATGATGAGTTCAGCCACGAGAACGGTATCCTGTAACTTCGCTGCTGAACCAAGGAGATCACGTAAACGATTATTCTCGGCTGTCAACGCCGCCATCTTCTCAGTCTTTGCTTTTGCGAGAATAAGTTCTTGCTCAAGAGCACGGATATAGTCTCTCATGTCTCCACGAGAACTGAATATTTCACCGATCTCCCTTACCTCACGACCAGGAATATCGGCTGCTATCAGTAACGGGGTGACGACGATGGTCATCCCTGAACGAACATCGTCGAGGTAGCCGGAAAAGTGATCAACCAAGATAAGAATTGACGATAAGATACCAAATCCTAACGCTTTGTATCGGGTTGTTGTCTCTTCAAGAAATAGAGATTTAATATTGACTGTCCTGGTTCGTTACTTTTAGGTAGCCCCTACCACACCTCTTTACGTATTGATCCTAACAGTTCCCTGTCAAACTTCTGATATCAAGTGGGCTAGTTCTTTCAATAGACAACTGTTCTATATACCTAAATTTTTATTGTTTTGCAAAATCCAGCAAAACTCTCATGCATCCGAACGGGAACCAGCTACTGGATCGATAGTAGATCGCTATCACCTCTATCGTCCATTATTTCAAGCGCCTTACCACCACCCCTGGCGACACAGGTTAGAGGGTCCTCTGCAACAATTACAGGTAATCCCGTTTCGTGAGCAAGCAACCTGTCTAGCCCCAACAGCAACGAACCACCACCCGTTAATACGAGCCCGCTTTCAGCAATATCTGATGCCAGCTCGGGCGGCGTCTGTTCCAATGCCCCTTTAACTGCCTGCACTATAACTGACAAAGGTTCCTGTAGGGCTTCAAGAATCTCGTTGCAATTCAGCGTAAAACTTCTCGGCACACCTTCCGCCAGGTTACGCCCCCTGACATCGATTTCCTTCACTTCATTGCAAGGAAAGGCCATTCCTATTTCCTGCTTTATTCTCTCTGCCGTGGCGTCACCAATCAAACTGCCCTGGGTGCGCCTTACATAAGTCGTTATTGATTCATCAAACCTGTCACCCCCAATACGAACAGAGTGATCATAGACAACACCATTTAATGATATAACTGCAATCTCAGTAGTCCCGCCACCAATATCAACTACCATTGTTCCTACGGCTTCGCTCACGGGTAACCCCGCTCCTATCGCAGCTGCCATAGGCTCTTCGATCAACCTCACATCGCGCGCACCCGCACTTACCACCGACTCTCTTATGGCGCGTCTTTCGACCTCAGTAGATTGACAAGGTACGCACACAAGTACGCGTGGGCTTGGTCTAATGAAACTATTCTCGTGAACTTTTTTGATAAAATGCTGGAGCATCTTTTCAGTCACCTGAAAATCTGCAATCACACCGTCTTTCAGCGGTCTGATAGCCGTTATATTTCCTGGAGTACGACCAAGCATTCTTTTTGCGTCAACACCAACGGCTGCAACACTTTTTTGATTATTATTATTGCGAATCGCGACAACCGAGGGTTCATTCAGCACGATGCCCTGTTCACGCACATAGACGAGGGTGTTCGCTGTGCCAAGATCTATCGACAGGTCATTGGAAAATAAACCGCGCAATTTCTTAAACATGCACGGCCTTTTGCGTCACTATCGACATAAATTCCCACCGCGTATCACACATGGTGCCGACGATCTCACTATTTGGTTTCAAAAACATCCGTAACTCTATCATTTACTAAGGTTTTTATACAACTTATTAGATTTGGTCGGTGCATTCCAGGCAGGCCCGCTTTCTGCTTCACTCAACCATTTGTAGGCAAAAAATGTGCTCCCGCATACAAAAATGTGTTTCTGTTGCAGAACCAACCAAACCTCATTAGCATTCGTCGCCTTTAGTCCGCCTGTTGCGGCGGATCAAATCAAGAAATAGATCAATTAGCCGGGAGACATGTTTTGAAGGTCACAAGGGACGTTGTAGAGAAAATAGCTGAACTGGCGCAGTTACAGATCCCCGACGGTGAGCTGGAGTCCATGACTGAGAAGATGAGCCGGGTTCTGGATCTGGTCGAAGAGATGCAGTCCGCTGACACGACTGGCATTGAGCCCATGGCAAATCCCCTGGACGCCACGCAATTGCTGCGCCCTGACGTCATCACTGAAGAAAACCAACGGGACCTTTATCAAGAAATTGCACCAGAAACCAAGGACGGGCTATACCTGGTACCAAAGGTGATTGACTAATGCCGCATGAGCGATCAATCACTGAATTACGTGCGGGCCTGGAGAATGGTGAATTTTCAGCGGTAGAGCTGACCCGGCATTACCTTTCTCGGCTGGAGGGCTCGTCACAGGACCTCAATGCCTTTATAACGGTAACCGGGGACCTTGCCCTGGAACAGGCCAAAAAGTCTGATATTGACAGAAGTAAGGGCCAGGCTGGCCCATTGAGTGGCATCCCCATCGCCCACAAGGATATCTTCTGTACCCGAGGGATCAGGACTTCGGCTGGTTCACTCATACTAGACAAATTCATCGCACCCTATAACTCAACCGTGGTTGAAAAACTTGAGCAGGCTGGTGCTGTCATGTTGGGTAAAACCAATCTGGACGAATTTGCCATGGGCTCTTCAAATGAAAACAGCCACTATGGTCATGTTCTCAATCCGTGGGACAAAACAAGAGTCCCCGGTGGTTCTTCCGGCGGTTCAGCTGCTGCCGTGGCCGCGGGTCTTTGTGCCGCCTCGACGGGCACTGATACCGGGGGATCAATTCGCCAGCCTTCTTCCTTTTGTGGCGTAACCGGCATAAAGCCTACCTATGGGCGGATTTCAAGATGGGGCATAATCGCCTACGCCTCCAGCCTTGACCAGGCAGGACCCATAACACAGACAGCGGAAGATGCAGCCCTGATGCTGGAAGTAATGGCAGGACATGACGCAAAAGATTCCACCAGTATCGCCACCGGGGTCCCGCACTACACGGATTCCCTTTCTGATTCCATCAAGGGCCTGCGAATCGGCCTTTGCCAAGAGTATTTCGATGAGGGGCTTGATGCCACCACAGAGAAACTCATTATGGAAGCCGTGGCAGTTCTTGAATCCCAGGGAGCAGTGATTTCCGAAATCAGTTTACCCACTACCCGCTATGCGATTCCTGCTTACTACGTCATCGCACCGGCTGAGTGCTCCGCAAACCTATCCCGTTACGACGGAGTACGCTTCGGTTATCGCTGTGAAAATCCAAGAGATCTGGATGACCTGTACAAACGCACCAGGAGTGAGGCCTTTGGCAATGAGGTTAAGCAGCGGATACTAGTTGGCGCTTTTGCCCTCTCCACGGGTTACTACGATGCCTACTACCGGAAGGCACAACAGGTCCGCCGGTTGATCAAGAACGATTTTCAGGAGGCGTTTAATTCCGTCGATGTATTGCTGAGCCCGACGACTCCCACGCCGGCTTTCCAAATCGGCGAGAAATCCGATGACCAGATCGCCATGTATCTTCAGGATATCTACACCATCTCTTCCAATCTTGCAGGACTGCCCGCCATTTCAATCCCCGCTGGTATGCACGGCCATCTACCGACTGGTCTACAGCTAATTGGCAATTACCTCGACGAGGCCAGGCTGCTCAATGTGGCGCACCAGTATCAGCTGCAAAGCAGTTGGCACAAACTGTCACCTCCAGCAGGAGATGCGGAATGACCACTACCGACAGCAGGACCGGAAGCGGCTGGGAGGTCGTGATAGGCCTGGAAATCCATGTGCAGTTATTGACGAATTCGAAAATCTTTTCCGGCGCAAGTACCCGGTTTGGTGCAGAACCCAATACCCAGGCATGTGCCATAGATCTTGGCATGCCAGGGGTACTACCCGTGGTAAATGCCGCTGTCTACCCGAAGGCTATCGCCTTTGGGCTCGCCGTCGGCGCGGATATCGGTACCTACTCGGTATTTGATCGAAAGAACTATTTCTACCCGGACCTGCCGAAGGGATACCAGATCACGCAGATGGACCACCCGATTGTCGTTGGCGGTCATGCGGATATCATGCTTGAATCCGGAGAACTGAAAACGATAAACATCACTCGGGCACACCTGGAAGAAGATGCAGGAAAATCCCTACATGAGGATTTCCGGGGCATGACAGGCGTCGACCTGAACAGGGCTGGAACGCCATTGCTGGAAATCGTCTCAGAACCGGATATGAACTCTGCGGCGGAAGCCGTCGCCTATGCAAAACACATCCATCAACTCGTAACCTATCTAGGCGTCTCAGATGGAGAAATGTCCCAGGGTTCCATGCGCTGTGATGCCAACGTTTCAATTAGGCGCCACGGAGAACCTGAAATGGGTACGAGGACCGAGACCAAGAATATCAATTCGTTTCGGTTCCTTGAACGAGCCATCACTTACGAAATAGGCCGACAGGTAGCGATCCTTGAAACAGGGGGCCGCATAGTCCAGGAAACTCGACTTTATGATCCCGATAGAGACGAGACCCGGCCTATGAGAAGCAAAGAAACGGCAAATGACTACCGCTATTTTCCTGAACCCGATCTGTTGCCAGTACGTATCGATGAGGCCTATATCCAGGATGTTCGTGACAATATGCCTGAGCTTCCCGCAGAGAAAAGGATTAGATTTGAGCGGGAACACGATCTGCCTGAGGCTGACGCTATTATTTTGACATCAACCGTCCAGCTGGCGGACTACTTTGAACAGGTCGCTGCAGCCGGGGGGGACTCACGTTTGGCAGCAAACTGGGTCCGTGTTGAGCTCTTGAGCAAGCTGAATAAGGAAGGTATTGGTCTGGATGAGGTCCCAGTATCTGCGGAGCAACTGGGTTCCATAGTCACTCGAATCCGTGACAAAACAATATCAGGCAGCATGGCAAAAACCGTGTTTGACGGGCTCTGGTCTGGACAGGCAGCAAGTGCAGACGACTTTATAGCTTCTCATGACCTGCGGCAGGTTTCAGGTACCGATGAGCTGGAACCAATTGTGAGCGCTATTATTGCGGACAACCAGAAACAGGC
>Ga0187827_10002026_pt1 | contig 28344 bp, 24 predicted proteins | sample ETNtaG_39_FD_167969 | JGI IMG/M metagenome (GOLD analysis project Ga0187827, IMG submission 167969) | Marine microbial and viral communities from oxygen minimum zone, Eastern Pacific Ocean - ETNP2014_SV_150_PacBio MetaG (Illumina Assembly) | ecosystem: Environmental > Aquatic > Marine > Hypoxic...
TCAAGCACGATACGTATTTTCTCTTCCGACGAATAATACCGCCGCGTCTTGCGACGGATAGACCTGCATCCTGCGGCATTGCTGGAGCTGCGTCAGCATCCAATATTTGGATAACTGGCGTTAGTTCCTCAAAACATCAAGACCCCATCTAAAGCACGAGCAAATTCCGATCAGACCGTTTCGCTGTAGGCCGATCGTGTCGGCACGACAGACCAAGCGTCGAGAGCAGAAAGCTAACGCACTACACCGGTTTGCTAGCGCCGCCCGAATTTGTGGTGGGCTTTTGCATTTGCGTGGAATTTCGCGCCCTCTTGCTTCCACAGTGCTTCCACGGAAAGAATTCCTAGAGGGTTTCAGAATCAAAAAGCCCGTAACTATTTGAAGTTACGGGCTTATTTGGTTGCGGGGGGGGGGCGCAACAACCTTTGCCGAACCCGGATAAATTGGCTGAGCGGCTCCTCCCCTGTTCCACAGAACATCGCGAACACATTGTGACCCCCTGCTCTCATCCGTTCCTCGGCTACCGCCCGAGACGGCAAGGGGCGTTTTGGGGCGGGTAATTCGGGTCGCCCGAGAGGCTCCGAGAACAAGTTCACTGTGAGGGCGAAGCTCGCCGGCCTGATGATCTCGCTCATCGAGCCTCACATGCCATCATATGTTGCGGCCGGTACCCTGCCAGTAGGGATCACGCAGACGGCGCTTGAAAATCTTGCCCGAGTCCTCGCGAGGCAGGTCGCTCTGGAACTCGATGACCCGGGGGATCTTGAAAGCCGCCACATGCCCGGCCAGGTGTTGCCGCACCGTATCGGGGCTAAGCTTGGCCCCGGCTTCCGGCTCGACGTAGGCACAAACTTGTTCGCCGAATTCCTCGTGGGGAATACCGAAGACGGCACAGTCGTGGACGCCCGCCAGTGAGATAAGCGCCGCCTCGATCTCGGCCGGATAGATGTTGACGCCGCCCGAAATCACCATGTCGTTCTTGCGGTCGCATAGGAAAAGATATCCGTCCTCGTCGAGGTAACCCACGTCGCCCACGGTGACCAGGTCGTCCCAGCCGATTTCGCGGCGCTTGTCGTCCTTGCCGTGGTAGGTGAAACCGGCATAGCCGGCGATGCGCAGGTAGATCTCGCCGATCTCGCCGATCGGCAGTTCCTGGCCGTCGTCGCCACGAATGCGCACCTCGCCGCCGGGAACGGTGCTACCCACGGTGCCAGGCTTGGCCAGGGCCTGGTGGCTGTCGCAGAAGATCGCAATCCCGGTTTCGGTAGCGCCGTAGTATTCGCCGATCACCGGTCCCCACCATTCGATCATGCGCCGCTTGACCTCAGGCGCACAGGGCGATCCGCCGTGGACCACGAATTCCAGCGTGGACACGTCGTAGCGCGCCCGCACCTCGGCCGGCAACTTGAGCAGACGCAGGAACATGGTCGGCACCACGTGCATATGGCTGAGGCGGTGCTCCTGGATCAGGGAGAGCAGCTCCTCGGCATCGAAGCGCGGCTGCAGCACCATCAGGCCGTCCAGTTGCATCGCCAGCCGGCAGTAGGAATTGGGCCCCGAGTGGTAGAGCGGCCCGGTGACGATGGCTCGGACCTCCTTGCCGGGACGAAAGCCAAGGCCAGGGGGCACGGCGGCCGCGATGCGAGCCGCATCTTCTGGACTGGCGGGCTGGCGTCGCACACCCTTGGGCCGGCCGGTGGTGCCTGAGGTATAGATCATGCTGGAGCGCAAGGCCTGAGGTGGCCCGGTCCAAGTCTCGCGACCTTCGATCCAGTCGCTCCACTGCAAAGCGACCTCGGGAACCTGGCAGGCTTCTTCGGCCAGGCCATAGGCTGCCGAAACCTCGGGCGGCGTCGGCACCAGCACCGCCGTCACCCCGGCCGGCAGATGGGCGGCGATGACGGGGTAGAGATCGGCGTGGACGATCAACAGCCGGGCACCGCAATCCTCGAGCACGTAAAGGGCTTCCTCGGTCACCGAGTGCCAATTCAGCGGCACGGCATAGGCGCCCAGCAAGGCGGCGGCGGCGGTGACCTCGAAAAAGGCGAAGTCGTTGCGCAGCATCAGCGCGATGGTGTCGTTTTCAGCGATGCCAAGGTCGCTGAACGCCGTCGCGGCACGAGCCGCCCGCCCCGCCAGTTCGACCTTGGTCATCCTGCGTTCGCCGCTAATGATCAGTCCGGTCATTGCCACGTTCTCCCCACTAGTCACCAAGTCATTCGTTCCGGCTGAGTTCCGCCGTGCCTTATCTCACATCTAATAGCCTAAATGGCGCTTCGCCCAACAATCCTATGAATTGGCAGAACCTTCAGTAGGACTTCGGCAGTCCCAGTTTGTGTTCCGAAAGATATGCCAGGATCATGTTCTCCGAGATTGGTGTAACTCTGAGAAGCCGTGCCTCTCGAAAATATCGTTCAACGTGAAATTCCGAGGCATAGCCAAAACCGCCCAAGGTTTGCAAGGCACGATCAGTGGCCTGGAACCCGGCTTCGGCTGCCAGGAATTTTGCCATCGACGCTTCTTCCCCGCATGGTTTGCCATTGTCGTAAAGCCAGGCAGCTTTCATCGTCATAAGTTCAGCCGCATCCAATCGCATTGCCACATCGGCAAGCGGGAATTGCACCCCTTGGTTTTGCCCGATCGCTCGGCTATAAACCCGTCGCTCCTGTGCATAAGTCACTGCTTTTGCCAGTGCGGCACGCCCAATTCCAATGCCCTCAAAGGCCGCCAGAATACGTTCAGGATTCAAACCGTCCAGAAGCAGTTTGAACCCTTTTCCCTCGGCACCAACCATATCTTCCGCCGGGACAATCATATTGTCGAAAACAACTTCGTACGTGGTAACCGCATTGCGGCCCATTTTGTCGATAGGCCGTATATCAAGAAATTTATGCGGAAGGTCGGAAAAGAACATTGTCAGTCCATCATACGGGTTTCGACTTTCGTCGCGCGGGCTGGTTCTCGTTAAGATCAAAACCTTGTGAGATTCGGCGGCCGTGGTCAACCACGTTTTGCGTCCGTTAATTGCGTAGCCACCGTCGACCGGTCGGGCGGTAGTCTTGATATTCGAGATGTCGGTCCCCAGATCCGGCTCGGAAACGCTTAGGCAGACCTTAAGATCGCCACGTACAATCGCCGGCAGGGCGTGCCTGCGCATTTCCTCCGTGCCGTGCTTGATTACCGGGTTTATGCCGAAAATCGAAATGTGCACGGCACTCGCACCATTCAGTGCGGCGCCCGAAGCGGCAACTTCGCCCAGCACCAATCCTGCCTCGAGGATACCTAAACCGGAACCTCCATATTCCAACGGAATTGCGGTACCAAGATATCCGGCATCGGCAAACGCCCTATAAAATTCGGACGGGTATTCAAGGGCGCTATCCTTCTCTGCCCAGTACGAATCAGGAAATGCTCGCATCAACTCGCGAACTGAGTGACGAATGTCGTCGTGTTCTGGAAGTAGTCCAAAATCCATTGCGTTACCCTGTATTGTTTTCTCAACCAGTCACGAGCGCACGACCGTTGTTCAGGATAAGTGTATCGCGCTCTTTCGCTTTGGCACGAAAGCTAACCTCGTTTCCATCGCGCCAAAGTTCGGTTACAATTGTCTCACCTGGATAGACTGGTGCAGAAAATCTCATATCCAGGGTTTGTAGGAATTCGGGCCTCCAGTTCAGAAGATTCTCAACAATTACCCGACCCATGATGCCGAAAGTAGCCAGACCGTGCAGTATCGGCGCATCAAAACCCACTTTGCGTGCAAGTGACGGATCAGCATGAAGCGGATTAAGATCGCCGGACAAACGATAGATCAAAGCGGCCTGCGACAGCGTCGTTGTAGATACCTCCAAATCGGCCGGATGCTCTGGGATCGGGTGCACGGCTGGGGTGGTGCTATCCGGAGCTCCGGCAACCCCGCCATCGCCTCGACAAAAAGCCGTCATTGTGGCTGAAGCCAGGTGTGAATTATCGTCCTTGTTTCGAATTTCGCGCTCCAAATAGATCAATGCACCTTTGTCTGCGCCACGATCAATGACCTCGCGAACAAAGGTGTGACCGACGACTGTGCCTGACACGGGTAACGGCTGATGCACGATAAGGCCTTGTTCGCCATGCACCAGCTTCCGGTAGTCGACGTCCAGGGGAATATCCCGAAACGAGGTAAAAGCCATTGCCACCGGCATAGTCGGCATGGTCCGAAGGCCATCTTCATAGACGAATGTCAGCTCTTCTTCGTTGGTAGGGTTTCCACCCAATCCGAGACCAAGTGAGTATAGAATTGTGTCTTTTTCGGAATAACTTTGTTCAACCGGCGAAATTTCCAATGCTAAGGCGCTTTGATAGTCAATCATGTCATCAATCCCTAAGGGAAATCATTCAGAATATTACAATGTCGCTCCGGATCCCAGGATCAACGTTGCCTGGCTGGACAACACGCCGCCATTACCATGCGCCAGCGCCACGTCTACATTGTCGATTTGCCTTTCACCTGCTTCACCGGAGATCTGACGTGCAGCTTCGACCATGGTGAACAATCCATACATCCCGGGATGAACGCAGGACAGGCCACCACCGTTCGTATTGACAGGTAAAGATCCGCCAGGGGCGATGCGGCCGCCCTCAACGAAACGGCCCCCTTCACCCTTGGGACAAAACCCCAGATCCTCCAAAAACAGAATGACGTTGATTGTGAAGGCATCATAAAGTTGCAGAACATCCACGTCCGAAGGCTCCAGCCCCGCTTGGGCAAAGGCCCGCGGTCCCGACATCGCAGCGGCCGTTATGGTCAGGTCGGGCATACTGGCAATATAGCGATGGGTCGTCGCCGCTGCCCCACCCAGCAAATATGCCGGCTTTTCCCTCAGATCCCGCGCCCTGTCCGCGCCTGTCATTACGACAGCGGCGGCACCGTCCGTCACCAAACAACAATCACGTACCGTCAACGGCGTGGAGACAGGCCGGGAAGACAACACGTCTTCAACTGTCAAATCCCCGGTCATATAAGCTTCCGGGTTCTTGTTCGCCCATTGCCGCGCCGCCACCGCCACCTCGGCCAATTGTTCACGTGTGGTGCCGAAATCGTGCATGTGACGCCGCGCCGCCAAGGCGTAAGAGGAGGTCAAAATCGGCCTGTAAGGTGTTTCGTAAGGCGACGATCCAGGCGGTGGACCGTATCTGCGGGTGTTGGTACGGGTGTTGCTGCCATAAGTGATCAGCGCGACTTCGCACAAACCCGCTTCCAAGGCCAAGGCCGCCTCGAGTGCATGACCAAGGAATGCCGAACCGCCAGTGCGATTATTGCCCGTAATTCGAGGCTGGATGCCGTAATAGTCCGCCAAAGAAAGCCCCGAAAGCATGTCGTCCGGTAGTGCCAGATAGAGCGCATCCACGTCATCAAGCTTCAGACCAATCGAGGCCAAGGCCTTCAACCCGGCGCCCGCAGCCAGATCGATGGAGCTTTGCCCCGGTGCTTCACCGATGCCATGGGTCGCCCAACCGGCGAGCGCTGTTTTACCGCGCGGGAAATCTTCCGGTTTCTGCTCGTAAGGCTCCATCACCATTAAACTCCGGAGCCCGTTGGTCTGAACACCAAAACGGGTTCTTCTTCCTCTCCGGGTTCTATTTCAGCGGTAACCTCCTGTCCGATCTCCAGGGCATCGTTGTTGCTGCCGACGATACGGCTCATCAGACGCGGACCTTCTTCCAGATCGATCAGGGCGACGTTATAGGCCGGCTTTGGTGGACGCTGCATGACAACAGTGAAGCTATGGATCGTGCCACGTCCCGAAGGTGCCACCCATTCAAGATCTGTATCGCCAGTGCCTGGTTCGGCGATTCGGGGATAAAACACATACCGCCCACTCGTGCGGCAGCGCTGGATCATGAATTTTCCATTTGCGAGAAAATCCCGAAACTCGGCTTCCGGGCTAACGAAGTCCATAATTGATTCCCCTAGTTGCCAACCGAGTATTGTATCAAGTTGAAATGTGATAGCCGCCATTTACCGAAATATGCTGGCCGATGATGTACGAAGATGCATCGGACAACAGGAAGCATATGGTCGTGCTAGCCTCTTCCGGCTGGGCCCAGCGCCCCATGGGAATTTGAGCCAGAACGCTTTCGCGGAATTTGTCCCCACGCACAACTTCGGTCATCGGAGTTTCCACGACGCCAAAACAAACCGTATTGGTGCGAATTTCATATTTGCCCCACTCCCGCGCGGCAGCCATGGTCATGCCCATCATTCCTGCTTTCGCTGTGGCATAATTGACTTGACCTATGGAGCCACGCCTACCGGCGTCGGATGACACGTTTATGATAGAACCCGGAGCCTTTTCGCCTCCTTTGGCACGTTCCAACAGGTGCGAACCAACGCCCTGAAGAAACAAGAAAGATCCGGTCAAATGTACGTCGAGCACCTGGCGCCATTGCTCGATAGTCATCTTGTGAATCATCGCGGGGCGAGTGATCCCGGCATTGTTCACCAGACCGTCGATTCCTCCCCATGTGTCAATCATCTGAGCAATGACTTTCGGAGCAAGATCCGGGTCGGCCACGTCTCCAGCAAAAAGCAGGACACTATCCTTCCGATTTTCGGCAAACTCATTGACTGCGTCAGCGTTCAAGTCCACCGCCGCGACACGCGCTCCAAGTTCGACGCATAGTTCAGCCACGGCACGACCGATCCCTTGGCCAGCGCCTGTCACGACAACCCGTTTGCCATCCAATGACACCAAATTTTTCATTTACCGCTCCCAAAGAATTTTTCAGCTTCGCAATACGGGGTTACTTCCCGCTAAACACGGGCTTTCGCTTTTCAAGAAATGCCTGTTTTGCTTCAGCGTGATCCGCCGATTCAGCCAACTTCGCTCCAACGTCCTCTTCAATCGCAAGAATATCCTCGATGGAACTTGCTCCTTTGTTGAGCACGGATTTTGTCGCCGAGATTGCCAGCGGTGCGACAGCGGCGTAGTCGCCAGCTTTGTTTACGGCGACATCCAACGCCTCTCCCGGCGAAACCAACGCGTCAATCAGTCCATCCGCAAGTGCCTCGGAGCCATTCTGGATACCTGCCGAAAACAGCATATCCCTGGCTTTCGCCTGCCCAATCCGTTGCGGAAGTGTCCACAGTAAACCGCAATCCCCGATCAGGCCCATCTTTGCAAATACCGCTCCCAACTTGGCTGTTTCCGAGGCCACGACAAAATCACAAGCCAGCGCCAAAGACAGTCCTGCGCCGACCGCATGACCTTCAACCGCCGCAATTGTTGGTTTCTCACCGGTCATCAACAGCCGAACAACATCGTGAAGAATGCGAAGACGTTTTCGCGCACTAGATATATCCTTGACGACCATCTGCGAGACGTCCGCCCCGGCGCAAAATGTTCCTGCCGCCCCTGTAAGCACGATGGCCCGAACATCCGCATTAGCCATCGCCTGGGTAAGTTGATCGCGCAGGTCCGTACGCATTTCGGTCGAAATCGCATTTTTCTTTTCCGGAGCGTTCAGCGTCAAAATAAGCACTCCGCCGCGCATTTCCGACTTAACCGTCCTGGCTGTCATCGCTAAAGAAATCTCCCTTTCTCAGAGTGACGAACTGCACAGCTCTATAGAATTGAAAATATTTCCTATTGTTCAATTATTGGATCATCAAAATTGGTCTGACGGTATCTAGCGGTAGATCCAGATCAGCAATAAACAAATACATTCCACCCGCACCATTTTTGCGTTCTATGACAGGTGTTGAACGCCTCTCCAGCAAGATCCACTATTTGTTCCAATATTTCCCAGCGGCGTCAGTGGCCGTCCCCCTGACCTGCAAATTTACGGTTAGTGCGAAATAGCCTCTTGCGTCGCCGGATCTCAACCCACGCCATCGCCATTTCGCCAAGAATCGTCCTTGCAATCGAACCATTATCGGTTCTAGAATTGACTATATGGTCCGTTTTCAGAATGTCAAGAGGCCATCCGGCTTGGCGTTCTGACTGTTTTCGAGGCAAAAAATGGACGAAAAAAAATCACACCTTCTAAACCTAGAGGTAGAACATGCCATTGAAAAATTCTATCATCTACGAAACCGAAAATGGTGTCGTACGTCTCACTATAAATCGGCCAGACGTTCGCAACGCGCTCAATGACAAAGTCATGATCGAACTACGAGAGGGAATAGAGCGGGCCCAAGAAAATTCGTCGAATCGCGTTATTGTAGTCACTGGTGCTGGTGATCGCGCTTTTTGTGCTGGCGGCGATCTCAAATCGGACTCAAAAACCTTTGATTTTGATCCCGCGGAGCCGCGCACTGTTGGTGCCGGGCTCTTTCGTGCCGGGAGGAATTGCATCTTGCCTATTATTGCCAGAGTAAACGGTCATTGTCTTGCCGGAGGAATGGGCGTGTTGGCGATGTGTGACATGGTTGTGTCGACTTCGAAAGCATTGTTTGGTCTACCTGAAGTGAAAATTGGTATGTTCCCGATGCAAGTTGCGGCACTGATGCAAACAATGATACCGCGTCGAAAATTTGATGAAATGTGTATTACAGGTGAGCTAATCTCCGCAACCGAAGCATTGGAATATGGTCTTGTGAACTATGTCATCGAGCCGGAGGAATTGGATGATAAAGTTACTTGGCTTGTCAATCGTACGATCAACAAATCACCCACAGCTATTCGTCGTGGCAAATATGCCCTTCGCGCTATCAGTGATATGACCTTTGAGCAGGCTTTGGCCCATATGGAGAGTCAAATCGCGTTGCTCGCCCTGACCGAAGATGCAAACGAAGGTCTGGCTGCCTTCAACGAAAAACGTGATCCAGAATGGACCGGGAAATAGAGTACGGCAAAGCGGTGAGGGATTATGGATTTATCATTCAGTGACGAAGATATTGCCTTCCAACATGAAGTCCGAACCTTTTTGGCTGAAAACCTAGGAGCGGGCACGAAGGATCGCTCTGACCGGGGCTTGCACCCGGGCCGCGAAGACATGATCCTGTGGCAGAAAATGCTCTATGAGAAAGGCTGGATTGCGCCAAACTGGCCGCGGGAACATGGTGGTCCCGGCTGGTCCCTGACGAAAAAATACATCTACAATCATGAATATTTTCTCTCCGGCGCGCCCCAGGTTTCACCCTTTGGCATCAACATGGTCGGCCCGGTGATCTACACCTTTGGCAGTGACGAACAAAAAACCAGGTACCTGCCGGACATCCTGAAATCCGATACCCTGTGGTGTCAGGGCTATTCGGAACCGGGAGCAGGGTCCGACCTGGCGTCCTTACGCACCCGCGCCGTGCGGGACGGAAATGACTATGTCATCCAGGGCCAAAAAATCTGGACCAGCTGGGCCCATTTGGCCGACATGATGTTTTGCCTGGTGCGCACCAATCCGGAAGCCAAAAACCAGGCAGGAATTTCCTTCTTGCTGATCCCCATGGACGCGCCGGGCCTGACCGTCAAGCCGATCATCGGCCTTGATCTGGAGCACAGCCTGAACGAGGTGTTTTTTGATGATGTGCGGGTGCCGCTGGGAAACCTTGTCGGCGAGGAAAACAGGGGCTGGACCTATGCCAAGTTTCTCTTGGGCAACGAACGAAATCTTGTGGCCCGTGTGGCGCGGTCAAAACACCAGCTGAACCGGTTGATCGATATCGCCGGCAAGGAAGTGGCCTATGGCGGGCGCCTGCTGGATGACCCGGACTTCAGTCGCAAGATCGCCAAAGCCGAAATCGACCTGATGGCGCTGGAATATTCGGAACTGCGCTATCTGTCCCGGGAACTGGCCGGTGGCGAACTGACGGCGGAGCCTTCCATGCTGAAAATCAAGGGCGCCGAAATTGCCCAGACCATCAAAGGGCTGCTGGTTGAGGCACTGGGGGTCTATGGCACGCCGTATGAAACGGATGAGGAAACCGCTGAGCGCAATGACGGAGCGATCGGGCCGGATCATGCCCATGGCATTCAGGCCGACAATCTTTATCAGCGAGCGGCCACGATCTATGGCGGGACCAACGAGATCCAGCGCAACATCATCGCCAAAATGATCTTTGGCCTGTAGGGACCGGGCAAAATGGATTTTGAACTCTCGAGCGAACAAATCCTCCTGAAGGACAGCGTGGATCGTTTTGTGCGGGACAATTATGAGCTCACCGCGCGGCGCAGCCTGGTGGCCAGCGACCAGGGATTTTCCAGTGATCACTGGGCCCTGTTTGCTGAAATGGGCTGGCTGGGCTTGCCCTTTGCCGAGGAAAGCGGGGGCTATGGCGGATCGAACGTCGACGTGGCGGTCGTGATGGAAAGCTTTGGCGAAGGCCTGGTGGTGGAACCCTATGTGGCGTCCGTGCTGCTGGGCGGGCGTCTGCTGGACATGGCCGGAACCAGCGATCAGAAAGCGGCGATCCTGGGCCCCCTGATCGCAGGAAAAATGCAGCTGGCCTTTGGTTATTCCGAACCACAGTCCCGCTTTGACCTGTTTGACGTGACAACCCGGGCCAGGGCAGCGGCTGACGGCTGGGTGATCGATGGCCACAAGGCGCTGGTCTACCATGCCGGGTCCGCCGACAAGATCATCGTGACCTCCCGGACCGGCGGCGACCAACGCCAGCGCGAAGGTATTTCCCTGTTCATGGTTGATTCCGACGCCAAGGGCCTATCGCGCAAATCCTACCGGACGCTGGATGGCCAGCGCGCCAGCGAAGTTATCCTGGACGGTGTCAGCGTTGGCAAGGACGCCCTGCTGGGGGTCGATGGGCAGGCCTTTGCAGTTGTCGAAAAGGTCATCGACCTGGCCATCTGTGCGACCAGCGCCGAAGCCGTGGGTGCCATGCGCCGGGTCAACCAGATCACCATTGATTACGTCAAGACCCGCGAGCAGTTTGGCGCCCCCATTGGCAGCAACCAGGCGATCAAACACCGCCTGGCCGACATGTTGATTGAAGAAGAACAATCCAAGGCCATGGCGGATATGGCGGCCATGCGGGCGGATATGGCCACCGCTACCTGGGGCGACGAACAGGTGCAAACCACCTCGGCCACCAAGGTCCGGATCGGTGAAGCCGCGAAGTTTATCGGCGAACAGGGCATCCAGCTGCATGGCGGCATCGGCATGACGGATGAATACCCCATTGGTCATTATTACAAACGACTGCAGACCATCGACAAACTGTTTGGCAATGTCGATTACCACCTCAGACGCTTTTCCGATGCCCGCCGGAAACGGCACAAATGAAATGCGCGAGCCCGACTGAAAGGCCGACGGGATCCCCTATTGATTATCTCGATACTGACTGCACATCAGTGGTCGCGATGACGCGGCCCCGAACCGGAGACAAAAAGAATGACTGACCACCTGCTCGTCACCGTGGAAGACGGTGTTGCCACGATGACCATGAACCGGCCCGAGGCCCGCAATGCCGTGTCGATGGAAATGCGTGGTGCCATGCTCGATGCCGCGGATGACATTGAACATGACAAATCGATCCGCTGTGTGGTGCTGCGCGGCGCTGGAGGGAATTTTTCGGCCGGCGGAGACGTCAAGAATTTCAAGGCATATCTGGAAATGGAACCCTTTGAACGGCGCACCTCATTTGAACGCCGTGTGCATGGCGTGAACGCCATGATGTTGGCGCTAAGACGGATGGAAAAACCTATGATTGCCAGTGTGGAAGGGGCTGCCGCCGGTGGCGGGTTTTCCCTCATGAGCGCCTGTGACCTGGCCATCGGGTCGGACGAATCCTATTACTCGTTTTCCTATTTGGCCATCGGTGCCGGTCCGGATGGGGGAGGGTCCTATCATCTGCCGCGTAATGTCGGTGTGCGCAAGGCACTGGAAATTGCCATGCTGGGTGGCAAAATTGATGCCGCCGAGGCTCATCGCCTGGGTCTGCTGAACTGGGTGGTGCCGGCGGCTGATATCGCATCCGAGACCGCCAAGCTGGCCCGGCGTCTGGCCGATGGCCCGACCGTTTCCTATGGCAATATCAAACGTCTGATGTATGCCTCCCACGCCAATTCCTATGCCCAGCATCTGGCCATGGAAGCCGAAGGATTTGGTATTTGTGCGGCGACGGATGACTGGGCCGAAGGGGTGACGGCCTTTCTTGAAAAACGCAAACCCCAATTCGAGGGCAAATAGGAAAGCGCGAGCGCTGCTCTAGCTGCCAAAAACGCCGTCCGCGTGCATGACATCGATTTCCGCCGGCCCATAGCCGAGTTCCGCCAGCACCTCGGCGTTATGTTCGCCCAATAGCGGGGCCGGCCGGTCGGTTTTGGGGCCGTCCCGGTCGGCGACAAATGCAGCCCCAACCAGGCGATGTTTTTCGCTGCCGCCACCGGGAGCGGCGACGCTATGGATGACGGCGCGATGTTGCAACTGCGGGTCTTGCAGTACCGAGGGAATGTCGCGGATCTCCGCCACGGGAATACCTTCAGCGCCAAGTTTTTCGCACCATATGGCGGTGCTGTCGGTTTTCAGGGCGTCGGCCATTTTCTGCCATACCGCGTCATGATGTTGTTGGCGGCCTTCATTGTCCGCTGTCGCGGGGTCATCAAGCACCGCCTGACAGCCGATCAGGCGCAGCACCTTTGCGGCAATCGGTTCCGTCAGGGCGGTGATCTGGATATAGCCGTCGGCGGTGGGAAATACGTTCTGGGTGGGCAGCCCAACCGGCGAATTATTGCCATTTAGGCCGCTTGCAACCCCACTCATCATGTAGTGGGCAAATTGCCCCTGCATCACGGTTATGGCGGTATCCAACATCGAAACGTCGAGATACTGCCCCTCCCCGGTGGCAAGCTTGCGGTAGAGAGCGCTGGAAATAGCAAAGGCCCCGGTAATCGCCGTCGGCACGTCGACAGACTGAAAACCGGTTCGCGTCGGCCCGGTTGCGGCATGACCGTTTATGGACATCATGCCCGATGCCGCCTGGATCGCTCCGTCATAGGCGCCGGCGCCGCGCATGGGACCTTGCTGGCCATAGCCGGTCAGCGAACAATAGACAATATTCGGATTGATTTTCTTGACATCCTGATAACCGAAACCCAATCGCTCAATGCTACCGGCTTTGAAATTCTCCATCATCGCATCGGCATCTCGCAGCAATCGCTCAATGATTTCCCTGGACATCGGATGTTTCAGATCCAAGGTGATGGAGCGCTTGCCAACATTGGTGGACATGAAGGCCGGTGACATACCGTACTGTTCGGTTTCCTCAGCCTTTAACATATCGCGCAGTTGATCGCCCTGGCCCGGAGTTTCGATCTTGATGACGTCGGCGCCCAGCATGGCAAGCAACTGCGAGGCATAGGGCCCTGCCATAACCTGTGTGAAATCAATTATCTTGAGGCCGGAAAACGCAAGTGTCATGGCTTTTGGATGCTTTCGGTTAGTTTGATTTCCCGACAAGATTGTCGATTCGGCATTGTGCCGATTTCATCGGCACGACAGTCCCGAAATATTCGCAACTTCCAGCCGGCGGCTGACCGGGATCACCGGTTCGCCACCATCAGGTCCGGCAGGAAAGTAATGGTTTCGGGCCAGGCGATGAACACGCCGACCGTGATTACGTCGGCGATAAAGAACGGGGCAATCCCTTTGAACACATCTTCCAGCGGAATGTCCGGTCTAACGCCGTTGACCACGTAGCAGTTGAGACCGATCGGCGGGGTAATCAGGCAAATCTCCACCATCTTCACGACGATGATCCCGAACCAGATCGGATCATAGCCGAGACCGATGACGGCTGGGTAAACCACCGGCAAGGTCAGCAACAGCATGCCGATGGCATCCATGAACATGCCCAGAACCGTATACCCAATCAATATCATGATAACGATCATTACCGGCGGCATGTCCAGACTGGCGATATACTCGGCGAAGGCATCCGGCAGGCCGGCAAAGCCCAGGAAGCGGACGAACAACAGCACGCCCCAGACGATGGAGAAAATCATCACCGTTAGCATTGCGGTCTCAAAGAGGGCGTTCTTCAGTTGTTTCATCTTCATGCCGCGCACCAGCGCGATAACCAAGACGACAAAAGCTCCCAAGGCGCCGGCCTCGGTCGGGGTCGCCCAACCGCCGTAGATGGCAGAAAAAATAATCACCACCACGGCAATAATCGGGGTTGTCCCCGGTACCGATTTAAAGCGTTGTGTCCAGCTGAAGGATTCCCTTGCCGGCGCCAGTTTGGGATTAACCACAACCCGGCCCGAGATCAACAGGGCATAGATGAGTGCGGAAATGATGCCGGGGATAAACCCGGCGAGCAACAGTTTGGCAACCGATTCCTCGACGATAATGGCATAGATTACCAGGATGCCACTGGGGGGGATCAGCGAGGCCAGGGTGCCGCCGGCGGCCACCACGCCCGCCGCCAGACGCCGGTCATAGCCATGGCTTAGCATTTCCGGGATGGCGACACGGGCGAATACCGCCGCCGTCGCTGTGCTGGCGCCCGACACCGCGGCAAATCCGGCGGTGGCGAAGACCGTGGCCACCGCCAGCCCGCCAGGAGCCCAGCTGAACCATTTTCGCGCCGCGTCGAAGATCGCATCGGTCAGGCCAGCATGGAAAGCCAGATAGCCGATCAGCAAGAACATGGGCAGCACGCTGAGTGCATAGGCCGCCGATTTGGAATGCGGAACAGTGCCGGCCATGCCGCTACCAGCTTCCCAGCCGAGCAAGGCGATCAGACCGAATAGCCCGACCAGCGCCGCGGCGATAAAAACACGGACGCCGGCAAGCACCAGAACGAGCATGACGCCGGCCCCGATCAGGCCAACGTCGAAGGCTTCCAGGCCCAATTGTTCAGCGAGTGGCATCGTCAGCCTCCTCTGAACCTGCTTGAACCTCTTGGCCCAAGGCCTCCCGAATTTCCCGGTCGGCCACTTCCTCGACACGCTTGATGGTGGTGATGGCGACCGGCCGGCGATCCGGTTCCATGAACATGCGGAAATAGCCGGCAATTTGGATCGCCAGCCGCAACCAAAGTATGGTGAATGCCAGCGGGATCAGGAGTTTCGCAGGCCAAATCGGGAGTTCCACGTTGATGGTGGAATCGCCCAACTCCCAAGCGCGAAGAAAATGTTCAAAACTTGATTTTATCAGAACGCCGATCACAATCCAGGCAACCAGAACACCAAAGCATTCCAACAGCCAGTACGAGCGACCGCGGAATTGCGAGATAAACAGTTCCATGCGGACATGGCCGCCCATACGTTGACAATAGGCGATACCGAGGAAAGCAAAGATCACCATCATCTGTTCGATGAAGTCTATATAGCCGAAAATGGGTGCATCCAGGAGACGGCGCGCAGCAATCTGATAGACGGCCATAAACATTAGAGCCATGATGGTGATCGCCGCGAGCAGATTGCAGGCGTCCTCAAGCCGCGAAAACACAATGTCGATTTTCTTGAGGCCTGTTGCGCCGGTCGCGTCATTCATGAACTTCTTCCAATTCATGTAGCCAGAAGAAATAACGCAGGCGATCTTGCGATCGCCTGCGTTCAAAGTCAGCTCAACTCAAAACAATCACTCTCTAATTATTGGCTTTTTTGGCCGTAGCGAGAATCAGGTCGAGCAGCTCCTGCGCCGGTACGCCTTTCGCCGTCGCTTCCTTAACCCAATTATCCCAGATTGGCCTGGCGCCGATCTTGCGAAACTCCGCCATGGTCGCGTCATCATAGCGAATTTCTTGCAAGACTTTCCGGAAGCCCGGCACAACCTTCTTGTCGGCAGCTTCGAAGCTGGCCCGCGAAAACTTGTAACCGGCGAACCGCGCGTTCATCAATATGTCCTGATATTCCTTCGACAGCTTATTGAAAGCCTTGATGTTGGCCATCGTGGGACAGCCCACCGTTCCTAAAGCCATATTGCCGGTAAACCATTTCGAGATCGCGGGCAACTTGAAAGCGGCAAAGGCATAGTAGGGAAAGCCCACCGCGTCGACGGCGCCACGTTCCATCATTTGGTAGACTTCCGGGGACGGCACCGTGGTAGGCACCGAGCCGAGCAAAGCCATCGCCTTGGCCATGCCGCCACCGATCCGAACCCGCCGGCCTTTCCAGTCCGACAAAGCCAACGGCGGCTTGCCGGAACCCATGAATTCATATTGCTGCAACCCGCCGCCCATGACGAACATGGCGCCCCAGCGTGCCAAATCCTTGATCACCGCCGGATGCTTGTAATAGGCTTCTTCCACCGCCTGCCGTACTCCCAGGTGTGAGATCGGCAGGAACGGCAGGTCCAGACCACCCATGGTGGGGGTTTTACCCGGATGATAGAAGTTGCACATTACCGCCATCTGAAAAGCGCCGATTTTGATGCCGTCGAGATTTTCCTTGGGCTTGGATAGACCACCATAGTGAATTTTGATCTTGAACTGGTCCCCTGTTTTCTTTGCGACTTCCGCCGCCAAACCCTCGATGTTCCTGGTGGACGCCCGGCTTTTACCCCAGACGGACAGATTCCATTTTACACTCTCCGCTGCCGCCAAGGACGTCATGGCAAACATCACGGCGGTTGCCGTCGCTGCCACCAACGCTGACTTATTCTGAAGATAGAACGACATTTGATACTCTCCCATCTCTGTTGCGGACCACATTCCACCGGCCCGTATTTTTTATTGCCAAAAGTCCTCCAAAGAGAAAGTTTGGCAGTTAGAACAATAAACCACAGTGCATGCGGTAGTATTGCCTTCCTGCTATACTGTATTCTCCAGCATAGTTGTCTTTTTGTTTTGAAAATCGTTCGAGAAATGACTGCATGGATAATTCTCTCTTTCCTTTGTTTTTGTTCTCGTAATTAGCTGTTGCTCGAGTCGCGGCCCTGCAGCGCGAGTGAAATTGCCGCCGCTTCATCACGCACTACTTTTGCGTACTCTTCTTTCCTCGAGAATGCTCGGACACTGGGAGCACCAATTCCGATTGAAAACGAAACCTGCCCTGGATGAGAAAAAACAGGCGCAGCGAACCCGAATACATCATCAGAGAACTCACCAGCAGATATCGCATAACCCTTCGTCCTGATGTCGCTCAACCGTTCGGTTATCGATGCTTTGTCGATTATTGTCGCTGCAGTTATCTGCTTCAAAAGTGCCGTGTTGAGATAGTTTTCAATCCATTTCGGGTCTTGCCATGCGAGAATTACAAGACCTGCTGCAACGCAATAAAGCGGGCGAGTTGTACCCACATCAACGACATATCGGATGGAGCGCGCCGACTCTATTATGTCCGAATATTCTACTTCGCGTTTGCTGGCATCTAACATGCAAAATGAAACTGTCTCACCAATGGACTGTGCCACTCTTTCGAGTGCGGGCCGGATGGTCCTGACAAACGGATTGCGGTTGACCATGAACATCAGGCGGTATGTTGCCGAACCCAATCGGTACTTGCCATCTTGGCTAATCAGGTAGTTTTGCGCCACTAAAGATCGCAGCAGGCTGAGCAAACTCGTCTTCGGTATGCTGAGATGCTGGCTCACCTGGGCCAGCGTCAGATTGTTATTGTTTTCAGCGATTAGCTCCAAGATCCTGAGTGTTCGCGTTGGAGACCTCGGTCCCGACGCATCCGATCCTTCAGTTGCTACTGCTTTGCTGTTTTCGGTCTTCTTGCTCATTATGTCTCTCGGCTGGCAACCCTGCGAAAACACACGTTCAGACCGGTATGAATTCCCTACACTCAGCTCCCATCGGAGCGTCCATAGGAACGCGGGAGCCCCAGCACATGTTCTGCCAGACCGGCAAGGATGAGGTTCTCGGAGATCGGCGCAATGCGTAGGAGCCTGGCCTCTCGGAAGTAGCGTTCGACATGATACTCACTGGCGTAGCCGAAACCGCCGTGGGTCTGCACGGCACGGTCAGCGGCCTGAAAAGCAGCTTCGCCTGCAAGGAATTTGGCGATATTCGCTTCCGTGCCGCAAGGCTGACCGGTGTCGTATAGCCATGCCGCCTTTTGCGCCGCCAACTCGGCGCCATGGAGGCGCGCCAGCGAATCCGCCAGCGGCAATTGAATTCCTTGGTTCTCGCCGATAGGGCGGCCAAAAACGTGTCGATCCTTGGCGTATTGCGTGGCCCGGTTCAAGGCGGCACGACCGACGCCGATCCCCTCATACGATCCCAAAATGCGTTCCGGATTCAGTCCATCCAGCAGATGGTGGAAACCGCGCCCCTCCTGCCCGACCAGGTCTGTCGCGGGAACCGACAGGTTGTCGAAGAAGACCTCGTTTGAGGCCACCGCATTGCGCCCCATCTTGGAAATCGGTCGGATGGTAACTGCCGACGGGTCCAGATCGGCAAAAAACAATGTCATCCCATCCGTACGTTTTTTGCACTCTTCCAGAGGTGTGGTCCGCGTCAGCAGCAAGACCTTTTGGCTATCGCCTGCCTTGGTAAGCCAGACTTTTTTGCCATTGATGATATAGCGGTCACCATCCCGCACGGCGCGGGTGCTGATACGGGTAGTATCGGTGCCTGCGTCCGGCTCGGTCACGCCAAAGCAGATATGCAAATCTCCGGAGACAACTCGTGGCAAATATTTTTGCCGCATCTCTTCGCTGCCGTGCTTGACCACCGGATTGATGCCAAAAATGCTTAGATGAATGGAGCTCGCTCCATTAAATGCCGCCCCTGAGGCGGCAACCTCCATCAAAGCTATGCCTGCCTCGGTAATGCCCAAACCCGAGCCACCATATTCCTCCGGAATCACCAGACCGAGATAGCCTGCCTTGGCGATCGCATCATGGAAGTCCATGGGAAATTCATGGGCCTGATCGCGCGCCATCCAATATTCGTCGGGAAAGTCCTTCATCAGGCTTTGGATCGATTGGCGAATGCCTTCTTGTTCGGAGGTGTAGGCAAAATCCATGATTTGTTCCGATATTTCCTTGCAATTACAATGACTAAGCTACTGTCCCCCCAGATCGACGGAGAGCTCGCCGAAAGCTCCTGCGCCGGCCCATCCGTGCCCTCGCCCCTGGCGAATGTGGTAAGAGCCACGCTTGCACTTGAACCGTTATCGGTTCAAACTCTGACATTATAGACCGGTATTCGAATGTCAAGGTCCTATTCGGCTTAACGATGCGCTCGTTTTTGAGTCCAAAGGCCATCGCCACACTGATATCGGTGCTTTCCGCTTCAAAATCGCAGATTGATTGCGCGGGCGGGACAAAACGTATGTGCCGTGGTGCCCACTGGCGACGGGGATCAGGGATACCGCGCGGACCGAATTCGAAAGCAAAAGGCGAACGAGATGAACGCAATCCCATCACCTTCTCAAGCAACCCACTCCGGCCCCCTGGCGGGCGTCAAGGTATTGGACCTGACGGCGGTCTTGATGGGACCGTCGGCAACGCAATTCCTGGGTGATCTCGGTGCCGATGTTATCAAGGTGGAATCCATCGACGGCGACTCGACTCGAAATATCGGACCGTTTGGTGATGAAAAAATGGGGCCGATCTTTCTCGGGTTAAATCGCAACAAGCGAAGCATAGCTCTCGATCTAAAGCAGGAAAAAGGGCGCGAAGCCTTCCTCCGCCTGGTGAAGACAGCAGATGTCGTCGCTTGCAACATACGGCCAAAGGGAATGGAACGCCTTCGCCTGACCTATGAAGATCTGGCTGAGGTCAATCCTGCTATCATCTACCTGAGTATGATCGGATTCTCACAGCGCGGCAGATATGCCCGCTCTCCGGCGTTCGACGAGCTGATTCAGGCTGCCATTGGCTTGCCCTGGGCGATTGCCGCAAACACAAAGGCTGAGCCGCGCTATGTTCCACTCAACATTGCAGACCGATCCGTCGGCCTCTACGCGTTCGGCATCATCACAACTGCACTTTTCAACCGCGAGAAGACAGGGAGAGGACAGCAAATCGACGTTCCGATGTTCGAAACCATGGTCCCGTACATATTAGGGGACCATCTCTACGGACATAAGTTCCTACCGCCGAAAGGCGACTTTGGCTATCCCCGCATTCTCTCACCCTCTCGTCATCCTTTCAAAACGAAAGATGCATATGTCTGCTGCACGATATACAACGATCATCATTGGCAGGCCTTTCTCGAAATTGTCGGTCAAAGCGGGTTGTGGGATACCGACCCGCGCCTGACAACGATAACTACGCGAACGGCTCACAGTGAAGAATTGGGAAATTTCGTGAAGGAGGAGTTGGCAAAGAAAACAACTGCAGAGTGGAAGGATCTACTAACGGACGCTGACATCCCGGTATTTCCCGTGCACACGTTCGACAGCCTTTTGGAAGATCCGCACTTGCGGGACATTGGGTTCTTCAGCGAGGTGGAGCATCCGACGCTGGGAACTATTCGGGAAACCGCGGTGCCCAGCGAATGGCATGGAACGCCCCCATCCAATTACCGGGCCCCTCCCATGCTTGGAGAACACAGTGCCGAGATTCTGTCGGAAATTGGCTACTCGGCGGAGGAAATTGGGGAGTTGCTGAAACAGCCTGCCTCGTAGAAGGGGCCTGACCGCGAGGGTTCCCCATGGCATCAGGCAAGATCGATATGGTGACATGGTGAAACACCGGCAACTCGTGCAAACGAGCCTAGTATTACGCTGCGTGCTCCAGAATAGTGCTAATCGTATCGACGATTTCCTTACTGCCACTTCCTGGACCGAAAACAGCCTTCACACCGATTTCTTCTAATTTCGGGATATCTTCCGCTGGGATAATACCGCCGACAATCACAGGAATGTCTTCTACACCCTCTTCTCTCATCAGCTCCAAGATCCGTCTACACAACTCGTAGTGCGCACCCGATAGCAGGCTTAGGCCGATGACATCCACATCCTCTTCCAAGGCTGAGCGAACAATCATCTCGGGCGTTTGTCTGGCACCAGTATAGATCACCTCAAAACCGGCATCGAGTAGCATTCTTGCAACGACTTTGGCTCCGGCTTCATGTCCATCAAGACCAGGTTTTCCAATTAGTACGCGCGCAATGTTTGACATCAATTTTCTTTCTCACACAACGTTTGGAGCTTGATATTCACCAAACACCTCTCGTAATTCATCAAAAATTTCCCCAACCGTTGCTCGAGCACGGACAGCTTCAAGGAAGCTGGGAACAATATTTTCCCGATTACCCATATTCTTTGCTTCTGCAACCCGGCGCACTTCGGCCAATGCCGCCGCCGTTCGTTTCTGATCACGGTTCGTACGCGATTCTTTTAGACGATCGATTTGCCGTTGCTCGGCTTCCGGATCGCCTTTGAAAATGTCGATTGGGGTTTCCGTTTCCCGGATATGCTTGTTGACGCCAATCAGAGTGCGCTCACCCGATTCGACTTCAGTGAACTGGCGATACATACCGTCAGACATTTCCTTCAAATAGAAGCCGTTTTCAATGGCCGCAGCCGCCCCGCCCATGTCTTTGACCTGCCGGTAGCATTCGTTGGCTTTCTCTTCGATCTGTGTTGTCAGACTTTCGACAAAGTAGCTGCCTCCCATGGGATCGGCGGTTTGTCCCACGTAGCATTCGTCATGCAGAATATTTTTTATCAACGTCGCTATTCGTGCGGATTCATAGGTTGGCAAAGCCAGCGCTTCGTCATAGGCGGGAACAACGATATTGTCAGCACCGCCCAGCAACGCCGCCAACACATGCATTGTTGTTCGCGTGATATTGTTCAGCGGTTCTTGCGCCGTCAGCTTGTCCCCTGCGGTGAAAACCGTGGTTCTCAGAGCCAGTATTCGTGGATCATCTGTTTTCAGGTGCTCGCCGGCGATCTTGGCCCACAAGCGACGGACCGCACGGAACTTCGCCACTTCCTCAAACAGATCATTGTCGGAAGACATATGCAGGTGCATTCGCGGGACAAAGTCTACCGGATCGACTCCCTTGGCCAGGGCCGCATCGATGTAACAAAGTGAATTCGCGATACCGAACCCGACTTCTTGCGACGCACTAGCGCCCCCCCACCGCATTGTCGTCGTGCAGTTGTATTGCGGTGCCCATTTCGGCAATTTCTTGCAGATGTACTCCGTCACATCGGATGATATGTCGATGGCCACTGAAGGCGAGAAAATATAAGTGCCGCGCCCGGTGTATTCCTTGATCGGATCGTTCTGAATTTGGAAGTGCATGTCCTTGGGGTCATGTCCCTTGGATTCCGCCAGGGCATGAAACATCGCCAATATCCAGGGAGAGTTACAATTGCCGACCGTGGCGAGACGCATTTCATCCAACGGGATGGTCTCAAGGGCCCGATGCAAGTCATCGCAGGTATCCACCGCCAGACCAACCTTCCCGACCTCGCCGGCAGCCAGCGGCGCATCAGAATCGAGGCCTATTTGTGTCGGCAGGTCCATCGCAAGAGTAAGTTCGCGCGCACCGGATGCATAAAGAGCCTTATAGCGTTCGCCTGCGCTTTCGCCGGAACCATAGCCCGCATAATAATTAAGAGGCCATTCGTGCGCCCGGAAGCCCAGCGGGTCGCGGCCACGGGTGTAGGGCATCTGTCCCGGAAGGCCAATATCCATGATCGGGTCGATGTGGGTGGTGTCTAGTGGGGTGTAGACGCGCTTCACCACAAAATCGCCGCTGCCAGTACGAAACTCTTCCTTCGTTTCCTTGACTTCAGTTCCGGTGAAAGCCTTGAACTGCGCCTTGATCCCACCGCTCAGACGGTCCTTGAGCGTGGTCTTCTCCATATGCTCGAGTTCGTCGTGAAACTTCGCGAGAAATTCTGGGCTATATGCGGGTTTTGGTTTCTGGTCTGCTGACATGTAGAATCCCCTGCATCGTCAAAAATCTCTTCCTAATCGTCTAATAAGAACTCAGTTCAGTATCGCTGCGTTGCGGATGCAGCCGGTGTGCCTCAGTGCTTCACCAAAGTTCAATCCCGATTAGCACGGCTACTGTTACACACATCAGGACAGGTTGCTGTACTCAATTTGGGCGGTGTGAAAATGTGTCGTAGCGGGCAAGTCCTGGCTTCCGCTAGCCGCGTCCGGTCTGCCCCCCCTGCCACGCCATGGAGGCCAACTGGATCGAGGCTTCGCACACCGAAATTCGGTATCTGAATCACACCAGAATTAACGATAAGCAGGCCCCTAGCCCTCAGGCAGGGGAAACTCCTCAAGGTACCCCAGGTACTCGTCCTCGACGTCTATCTGCAGGCTGGCCAGGACGCGCACCACGCCGTTGTAAAAGCCGATGGTCAGCACCAGGTCGGTGAGGCATTCGCTATCCAGGCCGCTCTCCAGCACGGCATAGGTTGGGTCCGAGATGGCCAAATCCTCGGTCATCTCGCGGGCCGCCTTGAGCACGGCGCGGGCCAGCGGCTCGAGGCCGCTTTGGCGGCCGGCGCTTTCCTCGGCCAGGGCGCGCAGGTCGTCGTCGGTCACGCCAAAGTCGCGGCCGATCTTGATGTGATGGCTGTATTCGTAGGCCGCCCGGGTGAGGTAGCCGACCTGCAAGATGGCGAGCTCACGCAGCCGCGGATCAAGCGGGCTGCCAAAGCGGATGTAGCGGCCCAGTCCGCTGAAGCTGCGCGCCCCGCCGGGGCTATTGACTATGGCCCGGTAAAGGTTGAGGTCGCGCGCCAGCAGATCCTGGTCGCCCGCCGAGAGGTCGGATTTCGTCAGGTAGGGAACCCGTGCCATGATTTGATTTTCCTCTCTAACCTGATGCAAATTCATAAACTTTTCCAGGGCGCCTTGTTCGCGGGCGGCGTTCAACCGGTCCGGCCCCGACTTGCTGCGATTTTGCGCCGACGCCCGGGCGGGGTACAAGAGGACAGGGCGGGGGCTAAGCGGAGGAATTTCATGGGACCGTTGAGTGGGCTAAGAATTGTCGAGATGTCCGGCATCGGGCCGGGACCAATGTGCGCCATGCTGTTGGCCGATCTGGGCGCCGATGTCATTCGCCTCGACCGCTTGCAGGATTCGAGGCTGGGTATGGTCAAGGAGGCCCGCTACAATCTGCTCAACCGGGGCCGCCGTTCGGCCGCCGTCGATCTGAAAACCCCCGAGGGCGTCGAGACCGTGCTCAAGCTGATCGACCAGGCCGATGCCCTGGTCGAGGGTTTTCGGCCCGGCGTCATGGAACGCCTGGGCCTGGGCCCCGATGTCTGCTTCAAACGCAATCCCAAGCTGGTCTTCGGCCGCGTCACGGGCTGGGGCCAGGATGGGCCGCTGGCCCTGGCCGCCGGCCACGACATGAATTACATCGCCCTGACCGGCGCTCTGCATTCCATCGGCTCCAAGGACGGGCCGCCGGTGCCACCCCTCAACCTGGTTGGCGACTTCGGCGGCGGCGCGCTGTATATCGCCTTCGGCATCGTCTGCGCCATTGTCGAGGCTGCCAAGTCGGGCCAGGGCCAGATCGTCGATGCCGCCATGACCGATGGCGCGTCTTCGCTGATGACGGCCATCTACGGCCTTAAAGCGCAAGGCATGTTCGGTGCCGGGCGGGGCTCCAACGTGCTCGATTCCGGGGCGCACTTCTACCAAGTCTACGAGACCGAGGACGGCCAGTACATCTCGCTGGCCCCCATCGAGCGCAAGTTCTACGAGGAACTTCTGGAACGGGTCGGTTTCGACAAACAAAAGTTCGACGACCAGTGGAACCCGGACGGCTGGACCGCCTCGCGCGACGGCATGCAAGAGGTCTTCAAGACCAAGACCCGTGACGAATGGTGCGAGATCCTGGAAGGCACCGACGTCTGTTTCGCGCCCGTGCTGTCTCTCGACGAAGCGCCCGATCACCCCCACAACAAGGCCCGTGAGACCTTCGTCGAGGTCGAGGGAGTGACGCAGCCAGCCCCGGCACCGCGCTTCAGCCGTACACCCGGCAAGATCCAGCGGCCACCCCCGAAAGCCGGCGAAAACACCGACGAGGTGCTGGCCGACTGGGGTTTCGCGGCGGATGAGTTGGGCCGGCTGCGCCAAGCCGGCGCCATCGGCTAGGCCCCACAGGGGCCCTTATCGGGGACTGGGCATGGCCCGGATACCGTCGCTGGTGGTGGCCTGGTTGGTGCTGGCCGCTGGCGGCGGCGGCGCATCATATAGTTTGCCTCGTATCGCCAACGGCATTCATAATCGGGGCGCGGGGTTTAGCGCCGAGCGGTATTGAATGGGAGACAGCAATGGCGGACCTGAGCCAGCGCCAACAGGCGATCAAGGATACCTTCATCGAAAATCGCGGCTTTTGGGCCACGATCATGGAGTATATTCTGCAATTGAGCCCCGATTTTTTCGAGGCCTACACCGAGCTTTCCTCGGTGCCGTGGAAACACGGCGTGCTCGAGCCCAAGATCAAAGAGTTGGTCTATGTCGCCGTCGATGCCTCGACCACGCATCTCTACAACCGCGGCACCCGCATCCACATGCAGAACGCCTTGCGCCACGGCGCCACGGTGGAGGAGATATTCGAGGTGCTGCAGCTGACCGCCACCCTGGGCATCCATTCCTGCACCGTCGGCGTGCCGATCTTGATGGAGGAATTGCGGGCGGCGGGCAAACTGGAAGACGAACCCCTTGACGAACGCCAGATCGCGCTCAAGGAGGCTTTCACCAAGAACCGGGGCTATTGGGCGCCGTTCCTGGACGGCCTGCTACAGCTCAGCCCCGACTTTTTCGAGGCCTACATGAATTTCTCCTCCGTCCCCTGGCTCACCGGAACGCTGGAGCCGAAGGTGAAGGAGTTCATCTATATCGCCATCGACGGCGCCACCACCCACCTTCATGAGCCCGGCCTGCGCCAGCATATCAGGAACGCCATCGGCCATGGCGCCACCAAGGAAGAGCTGATGGAGGTGTTGGAACTGGTCACCCCCCTTGGCGTGCACACGGTGACCGAAAGCGTGCCCATTCTGATGAAGGAAGCCGAGGCCCTCAACAAGCCAGCCTGAGCAGGCGCGCCGGGGCCCCCGGCCGGTGTCAGTTAGGTATTTTCGCTGGCTGAACTTCGCCCTCGCGGGTGCTAGCCATATGTTGGCAGAAAAAAAACGAAAGGACCGCGGCGTGGCTGAGACGGCACCTTTGAACGGCGTTACCATCCTGGAGATCTGCTCCAACCTGGCCGGCCCCTTTGCCGGCAAAGTGCTGGTCGAGCTGGGGGCCCAGGTGATCAAGGTCGAGCCCCGTGAAGGCGGCGATGTGGCCCGGCACTGGGGCAAGGGGAAGCTGGGCGATACCTCGGCTGTCTTCCAGTCCTTCAACAAGGAAAAACGCTCGCTCAGCGTCGATCTGCGGGACCCCGATCAGGCGGCGGCGTTGCTGGACTTGATCGCAGACCGCATCGACGTGGTCTTTCAGAACCTGCGGCCGGGCCTGGTCGAGAAGTACGGCCTGGGGTCCGAGGCGGTGCTGGCCCGCAAGCCCGAGGTCATTTATTGCAACATGGGGGCCTACGGCGAGGGCCCGCTGGCGGACCTGCCGGGCTACGATCCCCTGATCCAGGCTTTTACCGGCGTCGCCGCCACGACGGGCGAGACCGGCGGCCGGCCCTCTCGCGTCGGCGTGCCGGTGATCGATATGGGCACCGGCATGTGGGCCGTGATCGGCATCCTGGCGGCCCTGATCCGGCGCGGCGTGACGGGTCGGGGCGGCCTTGTCGATGCCTCGCTGTTCGACACCGGCATGGCCTTGATGTCGATGGCTTTCGCTTTTTTCGAGGCCGATGGCGTTGTACCTGAGCGCCGCGGCCTGCGCGGCCCCATCGCGGCGCCCAATGGTGAGTTTCAGACCGCCGACGGCTTGTTGATGATCGCCACCGGTTCCCAGGGCCAGTTCGTGCCACTGTGTCAGGCCATCGGCATGAACGAGCTCTTGGACGACCCGCGCTTTGCCACCGGTGCCTTGCGTTACGCCAACGACCAAGTCCTGATCGAACTCATGAACCAGCGCCTGCGAACCCAATCCCGGGCTTACTGGGCCGAACGCCTCGACGCCGCCGGGGTGCCCAATGCGCCGCTGCAGGACCTGGCCCAGGCCGTCGAGCACGAACAGACCTCGGCCTCGGGCATCCTGCAGACCAGCCCCGACGGCAACTATCGCGTGATCGGCCTGCCGCTCAAGTTCGACGGCGTCCGTCCCGCTTTCCAGCGGCCGGCCCCCAAGCTGGGCGAGGCCGACGAGGAACTGCTCTGATTCGCTGGCCCACGGGGTCCGCGTGCGGGTCATAAAGCGGTCGTTCTCTCGGTGTGTCTCAAGGCGACGCGACTGCCCCTGATCGGACCGCTGTCATGCCGATGCAGCAAGGTTCAAACAGAGCCACTCCTGGATCACTGGCTCGATAAGTGCGTGCAGTTCCTTGTTGGGGTATTGGCGGCACGAGATCGCCGTCGAGGAGATCCTGCCAGCCGACACTGGCCGCCCGACTGCCACATGCCTCGGTGGCGAGCGCAGTTGCCCACCTGAGGACGTGGGTGGCCCTCGGCACTGGCGCCACCGGTGATCTTGGGGACGGTGAGCGTGCCGCCGGGCATGGGCAACACGGTGGCTCCAAGCCGGCGCACCACGGCCAGGGGCCGCAAGAGCTCGATGAGCTCGGCCGAGTACTGCTCGGGCACCAGGAAGCCGCCGGCGGTACCGTCACCGGAGGCGAGGGCGCGGGCCAGCGTGGTATCGCTCCACTGACGCTCGGCGAAACGGGCAGCGCGTTCGGGATCGCCCCGGTTGGCGGCCAGCGCCCGGATGATGCGGGCGGCGAACTCGCCCTTGTCGGGCTCGCGGGGCGAACTTAAGCGGGTTGCCCCCGATACCGGCATGGGTGCGATGTTGCGAACGTCGCTGGCCTCGTCGCGCGAGGCGACCTCATCGATGGCCCGGGTCCGGGCCTCGTCAAGCGTGATCCCATCCTCGATCCACCTGTCGGAGACCTCGGGGGTCAGGCTGAGCTTGCGGACGAGTCCCTGGATGCCGCCAACGCGGTCGCGCTCGGAACGAGTGGCATCGCTGCGGGCTGCCTCCATGGCCGCCTCATCGACGATCGGTGCAGGCCTTTCGGTGGCGATTTCACTCATCTCCCGAGCCTCAGGCTCGACGGCGGGCTCCGCACCCGCTTCGTTGACATCATTCTCATTCATAGTCCTTACCTCCTCACTGGCGGGCTTGGCCCGGTGATGACTGCGGAACCCGGCATGGGGATCCGCGGGAACGGGAACGACCGAGACCTCGTAGGGCTCCCAGTCGACGGCCCGGTAGACGGGCGGCGACGCTTCTTCGTCAATTTCCCAGCGCCGCACGTCGTAGCCGACGGAGACGCTGCGGATGATGCCGTCGAGGACGTCGCCGAAGACGCCATCGACCTCGGATCGTTTGGAGAACCGAACTCGAGCCCGGAGTTCGCCATCCTCGACCCGGGCCGTGCCCGGCATGACCGAACCG
>Ga0187827_10002027_pt1 | contig 28343 bp, 22 predicted proteins | sample ETNtaG_39_FD_167969 | JGI IMG/M metagenome (GOLD analysis project Ga0187827, IMG submission 167969) | Marine microbial and viral communities from oxygen minimum zone, Eastern Pacific Ocean - ETNP2014_SV_150_PacBio MetaG (Illumina Assembly) | ecosystem: Environmental > Aquatic > Marine > Hypoxic...
GACTCTATGTAATTCTTTACTCAGCGCCGCATCCGTCATCCGCCCGCCTTGGTCACCGGGAAAAATAAAATCCTGCCCCACGAAATGTGGTACTGCACGAAGGATTCTCAGTGCTCCCTTTGACAGTGGCACACGATGTGGTCGCTGCATCTTTGTGCGCTCGGCAGGCAGTGTCCACATGCGAGCGGCAAGGTCGACTTCATCCCAAACCGCGCCACGTGCCTCCCCAGAACGCACACCCGTCAGGATCAGCAATCGCAAACACAGCGAAGGAATGTTCTGTTCCTTAGCAAGCGCCTCCATAAGCTGCGGCACTTCCTCGTAAGGACACGCTGGATGGTGTTTAACTGTTCTGACTTTATTGGGTGGAGGGAACACCTTATCGAGTACTCCCTTCCACCGGGCCGGATTCTCTCCAGTACGCAGTTCATGTACATAGGCCCAGTCCAGTACAGCCTCAATGCGCTGTCGTACCCGGGTTGCCGTCTCTGTCTTAGTCGCCCAGATTGGTTCCAGAATAGCCTTCACATGAGAAAGCGTCACGTCAGCAGGGTGTAACTTACCTATTACGGGAAAAGCATAATCCCTGAGTGTATTTCTCCATTGCTGGATGTGTTTGGCATTCCGCCAGCCGGGCTGTTTGGATACGATCAGCGCCTCGGCACAGGAGGCAAAGGTCTCTTTGGGTCCTGACCTCTCATCAGTCGGGCGCAGGACATCAGCCGGATCAACTCCATCGGCCAAGAGAACACGCATTGCGGCAGCCACCTTGCGGGCATCGGCCAAAGAACGGGAGTGGCTGGCCCCCAGCCCGATCTCTCGTGTCCTGCTTCGCCGGCTGTAGCGGAACACCCAAGCCCGGGAGCCGCTAGAACGCACCCGCAGGTACAACCCTCCCCCATCGGCATGAAACCCCGGAGGCAGGGTTTCCACTTGGCGGGTAGACAATCGATTGATTTTGACGCTCATCAGCCTTGTTTGGCCGATTCCCACCTCATTCCGGTCTTACTGTCGGTCTTACTGGAAGACGTGGATCCGGCTGTATCTCCTAGGACATCCTTGCACAATAATCTTATCTATGTTATTGATTATACACTATAAACACAGACTTGTGTGGATGTTCTAAGAGATGATAATGGCGGAGTGATCGTCCGCCATTATGAATATCATGTTAGGGCGGTCATCATGCGTGGTCATCGCGAGTTCCCCGGGAGTGATCGATGTACCCAGTGCCCTCAGCCGGAAAGCCGTAGGCCACAGGCCGGTCGGCAAATAATACGCCGCAGGACCGTCTTTTCAAACCTCTCCCGGATCTGCCCCGCGCCGACACGAAGGGAGGGCAGTTTGCCCGCCCACCAGAGATTCTTGATGATACAGTGTAAGCTTGTACTTGCTCGCATGGACACCTGACGGGAGCCTGCAATGAAGATAAAAGATATTACCCTTACACCACTTAAGATTCGGAAAAGCCTGCTGCGAATTCAGACTGATTCCGGCGTTGAGGGATGGGCAGAAGCCTACGGTGGCGATGTCTTCAAGGCCTATCTTGAGAACGTTATCAGGCCTACATTGATTGGTGAGGACCCACGTCAGATAGAACGTCACTGGGAAACTCTGGCGTTGGGTAAAGATGAGCGCTTTTACAAATTGCCTGCAAGTGTGGTGGGAGCAATTGATCTGGCACTCTGGGATCTTCTAGGGAAGGAAGCGGGTATGCCGGTGTATATACTCATGGGGGGCGCCGCCCGTAAGACAATTCCGCTCTATTGGTCTGTTGGATCGGGATGGCGGATGCAGCCCGAGGAAATGTTGAAATTGGTCGAACAGGGATGGGACCAAGGATACAGGTCTTTCAAAATTCGAATGGACTGGCGGGGCTGGCGACAAGACATCGATCCCCACAAAGATTATCGAATGTTTCAACTGGTGCGTGAGTTTCTGGCACCCGAAATATACTTGGGTTTTGATGCGAACAACGGCTATTCGGTGTCGACGGCAATTCAGCAGGGGCGCAAGTTTGAGCAACTGGGCATCGATCACTTCGAGGAACCGATCCCGAACTACGATCTTCCAGGGCTGAAGCAGGTGTCTGATGCGTTGGATGTTGCCGTTTCCGCCGGAGAGCAGGATTCCTTCCGCTGGTGGTTCCACAACCTGGTGCTGCTGGGTAATCCGGATATTCTCCAGCCCGATATTCTAAATGCTGGTGGACCCTCGGAAGTGAAGCGGATTTACGAGATGGCCAACACGCTGGATAAGCCAGTCATGCCACACAGCCCACAGGCTGGGATCAACAGTATGGCATCGCTGCATGTGTATTCGACGGTACAGAATGCAACACGGCCACATGAGTTCTCCACTGAATTTTCGGGCCCATTGGATGAGATCGCCGAACTATACGGGGAAGGAGTGATCCCAAAGAACGGCGAGATGGTTCTGTCCGAAGCGCCCGGTCTCGGCATCGAGTTGAACGAAACGGCCCTGGCTCGATTCACGCTCTGATTCGGTGGTTGGCGCGGAGCGCAAGTCTATTGGTCCAGCCACGGGAACCGATAGGCAAATGCATCTTTCCCGGATGCGTGATCCGATTGGCCACGGCCTGTTATGGCGAGCTTGCTGCCATCCAGCTTTGGATCCACATAGCTCTCGAACCAGCCCTCGAGGTCACGAATCATGGTCCTGATGCGATCGCGGTGACCAGGACGACTGAAAAGATTCTTCAGCTCCCCTGGATCCTCAGCGACGTTATAGAGTTCATGTGCTCCACCTGGATAACGCCAGACTAGTTTCCATTCCTCTGATCGAATCATCCTCACAGGGCCGTACTCATCGTAGACGTATATGTTTTCTCTTGGCCCCATTTCCTTCCCTGCTAACAAAGGAGCGAATGAACGTCCCGGCAATCCTTCCGGAAACCGGTCGGTCAACCCGGCATATTCCAGAAGGGTAGGCAACCAGTCGTACTGGCTGAGTAGATGGGTATTGACGATACTCTCCGGCACATATCCCGGACGACTGATCAGGCAAGGCACCTTCACACTGGTATCGAACATGTTCTGCGGCCAGGTGGCGTTACCTTTTCCATACAGGCCGTGGTGCCCCATATTCATACCGTTATCACTCATAAACACAACCAGGGTGTTACTGCGCAGGTCCTTGTCGTCCAGCCAATCCAACAGCCGCCCTACGTTGCGGTCCATGCCCTCAATTGCTGCAAAGTATCCGGCCAGGTTGCGTCTGCGCCCCTCCGCATCGACCGGCCAAGCAGTTAGACCCATTGGCAATGGTTCCTCGTGACCCGGCACGGAGTCGAATGGACAATTGTTGTAGTAGTCATCCCAGATGTCCTGAGGATGCTGCCTTCGTCCCCAGGGGGCGTGGGGAGCGGTGAAGTGTACGTTTAGACAGAAAGGGCGATCAATACCGGCCTGGCCTTCAAGGAACTTAAGGGCATTGTCGGTAAAGAGATCACTCGAATAGGCGCCTTCGTGCACAACCAGCTCGCCGTTTTCCACCACGGGCGCCTTGAAATACTCGCTGGCGCCATGGGGCATAGGATTCCACGTCTGAAATCCGCAGCGCGGCTGCAGGCCGTCACCCAGATGCCACTTGCCGCTGAGGCAAGTCTCGTACCCGGCATCGCCCAGCATTTCCGCATAGGTCGGCATCCCGGCAAGAAACTGAACCTTGTCAGCCGGAACTGGCGTATCGAGTCCACCGGCGCCGGCATCAGCCTGCCAGTGCAGAAAGTCGTGAACGCCGTGCTGCGAAGGAATCCGACCTGTCAGAATGGACGCCCGGGCAGGCGAACATACGGGTGAAGTACAAAAGAAATTATCGAATCGAACCCCTTCCCTGGCTAGACGGTCCAGATTGGGTGAGCGTATTTCAGCATTTCCGGCACAGCCCATCGCCCAAGCGCCCTGGTCATCGGTGAGAACAAACAGCAGGTTCGGTTGTTCAGGATTGCGACTGGCCATATCTCTTAGTCCTAGGCAGCTGTGCTGGAAATCATGGATTCAAGGTTGGACGATGCAGCCTTTTGCTGCCGTCCGGATCATACAACCACACGACACAGAAGGCACATGCCGCTGCGAGACCCTGTACTCTACTGTGCTGCCACACGCTTGCCGAAAGTCAGCTGTTTCTGCATTGCCCAGGGGGGATCACAGGTTATCCATACCACAATCTGGTTCCCGATTACGGATCGGACGCCTGCACCACCACTGAACCTTTCGGCGGATGCTGAAAACAGAGTGGTGTCGACTCGTTAATCGAGTTCCTCCTGGGAGCAAACCAATAATGAAACACCCACTGAAATATCGACTCTTCGCAGTCGTGATCCTGTTTACCGCACTCTACTGCTCAGCCGACATACCCATCAGCCCGACCAGCAACGATCAGCTGCCAGATGCAATCGTCGGCAAAGCGTCTGCACCCCTGGGCGAAGCCATTGCGTATTTCAGCAAGAATCCACGCGCCAAGGGATATCTGGCGGTACCGGCAACGCCAGATAAGAAAGGCGCTGTAATCCTGATCCATGAGTGGAACGGATTGACGGACCGGGTACGTCAGACGGCAGACGCAATGGCTGCGGAAGGCTATGTCGCTTTGGCGGCCGATCTGTATTCCGGGAGAGTGGGGACCAGCCGGGAGGAGAATATGGCCCTGGTGCGCGAAACTCTGGCCGATATGGATGAGATCGTGAACAACCTGGATGCTGCTGCGAGTTACCTGAAAGGCAGATCCGATGTAAACGGTAAGGTTGCCGCGATTGGCTGGTGCTATGGTGGCGGCGTCGCCCTTTCCTATGCCCTTGGCAGTGACAATCACGAGGGAACGGCGATTTTCTATGGTCGGCTGCTGGACGATCCGGAAGAGATGAAGAAGATTCATCACGAGATTCTGGGCACTTTTGCCGGTCTGGACCGTGGCATCACACGGGAGCATGTAGACAATTTCGTCAAGGCGCTACGCCAAGCGAAGGTTGCCAACGACGTACACGTCTACGACGATGTCCAACATGGCTTCTGGCTGCATGTGGACCGTGATATGGAACGCAACCAGGGACCGGCGCTCGACGCCTGGAAGCGACTCAAGGCCTATCTGCGGAGAACACTGAGTTAGTCTCCCCCGATTCCTGTGTCACCTGCGCAGCGTGCCAGACGTACGGTTCTTCTCCTTTTGCCCAAGTTCGGTCAGTCGGGGGAGGTTGAGTTTTGCTTCAGAAAGGACAACCGTCGATGGATCAGTCGTCCAGCAATAGCACGTTTAAGCTGCCAAATCTTTCGAAATCCCGGTCGTTGGTCAAGATTTCCGATATGCCCTGCTCCCGACATAGCGCCACAATCTGAGCATCGAATACTAAATTCCCACGAGCACCAGACTCGTTGAGGAGAGCCTTCAGATGCTCGAAAAAACTCGACCCAGGTGAAGCAATACGACAAGTCGGCGATTCGAGGAGTTCCTCAATGAAACGAGTAGCTAAGGGCGTTTTGGATGGCGGATTAAAGACCCTTGCATGCGTGACAACGCGTAAGAATTCTGTAATGCAGAAGACGGGTATAGCCCAAGGTTCCCTCCCTTCTGCTAATTCGGTCAGCCACTCCAGAGAGGTCTTGTGTAAATCTGTTTCAGCCCGATGTGCATAGATCAGTATGTTTGTATCGACTGCGATCATTCGTTATCTATAACGCTATAGAGCGCCTCTCTATTGGATATATCCACGTTGGGTGATCTGGTGCCTTCCACTACAGTAGGCTTTAGTGTGAATTTCGGTCCCTGATGATATACCGGCAGCAGCTTGGCTTTGAGTGCTTCCTCCACGAAACGCGTCAGCGTCACGCCATCCTGTGATGCTCTTTTCTTAGCGTTAGTGAGCACCTGGTCATCGAGATTGAGCGTCGTCTTCATAGCAGTATCTCCACGTTTGCCATATCTACCATACTACAGACCCATATATATGGCAAAGAGACCCGCATGGTGCTTTCGCATTCTATCTCGGGATCAAGTAATCTCTCCCGATCAAGCACACCGTGAGGAGCTTACATGTATCGAGTCGTTAAGTATGTGGCGCTCACACTATCGATTCTTGTGACTGCCTGTCAGCAGGATCGCGGTGCAGAAGAGACCGGATCGGAAAAGGCAGAAACAGTTATCGCTCCGGCCGCCGACTATCTGTCTGCGGGTTTGCGCACAAGAGTCGAACGGCTCAAGAGAGAGGTGACTGCGACGCCGTCGACCGTAGAGATCATCGAAGATCGCGTCGACGTTCTGTGGAAGTGGGCCAACGCCATGGCCTTGCGCGACGGGGGCTTACGCTTCGCACCCAATCTTCCGGCGGTAGTGGCACAGATTCGCGGTCAGCTGTCCGGCTACGATCTTCATACCCACCCGGATGGATCGCCGGATGAAGCGACCATTGCCCGTGCACTCGAGGGTGCCCGACAGGGCAACGCACTACAACGGGCCTTGAGCGCTTACGTCGGGGAGCTGACATTAAGAGAGGAGCAACCGGACGTATTCGGTCAGCTGACCTCGGATACCGAGGGTCCCTTTCCGGCCGGCAGTTACCAGACCATTCGTCAGACCTGGACTGTGGGCAGCAGGAATCTGGAACCCGGGGCCTATCTGATGGTGGCGCAACACTTTATGGCCGCCCAGGGGCGCTATCAAGCAAATGATCAGGGCTCTGAAAACTACGTGTCCATAGCCAGTTCAAATCTTGACGCAGTGTTCACTCCTTCGACGCGGCCTATGCAGGGCATGCACGGCGGATTCAGGAGACCGGCTAACAACCTGGCTTTTCAACTTGACAGCGGCTCTTTGACGAAAGGAGACACGGTCACCATCACCTACGGCGACCGTCGCTTCGGATCACCGGGTTTTAGAATTCAGGCCGTAAGTAACGACTCCTACCAATTGCCTTTGTACCTGTCCTTCGCGTCCGACCCCGTCAACTACCTACTCGATCCGACGGCATTCGAAGTGATTGGCGCTGAACCCGCTGGTGTGCATGGTTTCACAACATCGATCGTGAAAGTGAATGAACCCTTTTCGCTGGCGGTGCGGGTAGAGGACACCTATTACAACAAGGCATCCGGGCCCATGCCCGGCATGCTGGTACGGCTGAACGGTAAACCATTTGCAGAGATTCCGGCCGGAAATCAAGCCATCAACCGAATCGATGACATCAAACTTACCGAACCCGGCACCTATCGTTTCTCGCTGCAATCTCCGGATGGAACTATCTCTGGTGAATCCAACCCTGTCTGGGTCCAGCAGGATCCTCCCTACCGGATCTATTGGGGGGAAACCCACGGGCACAGCGGCTTCGCAGAGGGGCAGGGAACTCCGGAAGGATTCTTTCGTTTTGGGCGGGATGAGGCGCGGCTCGACTTTCTCACATTGTCGGAACACGACATCTGGCTGGATGACGGCGAATGGGAGCGCATGCGCAAAACAGTCAAGGAATTCAATAGGGAGGGGGAATTCATTACCTATCTCGGCTATGAGTGGACAGTAACGCACAGTCGTGGTGGCCACCACAATGTGCTGTACAGAACCCCTGAGGCGCGTGACAGGGTGGGGGTGCAATTCCACCCGGTACTGTTCGAACTCTATGCTGGTTTGCGCGATCGGTATCAAACCGATGACGTGCTGATTATTCCCCACGCCCATCAGGCGGGATACTGGCACGCCAGTGATGGGGAGATGGAAACCCTGGTGGAGATTCACTCTCTGCATGGATACTTTGAATGGTTCGGGCGCATGTACCTGGAGCAGGGATTCAACACCGGTTTCATCGCGGCGTCCGACGATCATCTGGGGCACCCGGGCTATACCAGTGTTCGGCCCAGCGGCTTTATTTATCAGGGCGGCCTGGCTGCGGTTCGTGCCGGTGAAAAGACAACCGATGCACTGTTCACTGCCATGAAACAACGTAAAACATATGCCACGAGTGTAGATCGCATCATCCTCGCCATGGATGTCAATGGCACAGAGATGGGTGGTGTCGCCGCGCTGTCCCCAACCAGAACCATTAAGGGGCAGGTGATGGGTACGTCTGCTATCGATACCGTTAGCGTAATCAAGAACGGGAGGCTTCTGGCAGAGCAGGACTATCGGGTGACGCAGCAATTGGCAGGCGACTTTACCCATGTGGAACTGACGTTTTACTCGCCATCCCACAGTGCCGGTCACGAACATGACAATCCCCGTGCGTGGCGAATCTGGCAGGGAAATCTGACGGTGCATGGCGCTTCAGTGGTGGAGATCAGGCCCGCCTACCACAATCCTCTGCTGCCACCGACCTACCGGGATGAGCAGGAGCCCAATCGTGTTCACTTCACCATCGGAACCCGAGGCGAAAAGAGGCGCTTGCTGCTGATTCTGCAGGGCGTCTCCGACAAGAGTGAGATCGCCGTCCATCTCGATGAGAGCAGGGAGATGCCGACAGCTCCGGCACGGTTGCGGCCACCTAAACAGCTACCCGCTGCCGATGTCCGGTTTTCCATGGGTCGTCTTATCAAGGGTAGCAGCGTGCATGAGTTCGTGGTGGATGAATACACCGATGAAATTGCGCTAAGAACGATTCGGGCTGACGCACTCTTGGATCAGCACTACCGTTTTGAAGACAGTGAGCCAGCGAAACCCGGCGACTACTACTACGTTAAAGTGGAACAGGCTAATAGCGGAGTAGCCTGGTCAAGCCCCGTCTGGCTCACCGAGGAATAATTCTGCCCCGTTTTGCCTGGCGGGAATCCCCTTGGCCGTCGCCAACTGCGAGTCAGCGATTGCAGAAGCAAAGGTTCGTCAGGACACGTAAGAGGAGGAAGATAGCATGAGAATAGTGGCCTATATCCTGTTGGTGATCGTCCTGCTCGTGCTTGGCATTGGCATCGGTGGTTACCTATATCTAAAACCGGTGGACCAGCAACCGCCTCTACGCTCACCCAGTTCCCAGCGCACAGTGGAAAACGGTGAAATCGTCGGGCGCCAGGGCAAGTACGAAACTCATGCCTGGCTGGGCATACCGTACGCAGCACCGCCCACCGGCAAGCTGCGTTGGAAGGCACCGAGGCGATCCGATCCCTGGCAGGGCACACATGAGGCCCTGGTGGCAGGCGACATCTGCCCCCAGCGGGGCCTGGGAGGGGAATTGAGCGGTGATGAGGACTGCCTGTTTCTCAATATCTGGACACAGATCGTCGGAGCTTCGAAAGTGCCATCAGGAAGTGAGCGATTGCCGGTCATGTTCTGGATACATGGCGGCGGAAACAGTCTCGGCGATGGTGGCACGTCGTTATACGACGGTTCTCTGATGGCCACCGAGCACGACATGGTTGTGGTCACCTTCAACTATCGTCTCGGGCCGTTCGGCTGGTTTAGGCATCCTGCCCTAAGCGCGGCGAACGGTTCGGATGCAGATCACTCCGGTAACTACGGCACCCTGGATGTCATCCAGGCACTTAAGTGGGTGCAGAACAATATCAGCAGCTTTGGTGGTGATCCCGGTAACGTTACCATCTATGGTGAATCTGCCGGGGGATTCAACGTACTGACGATGATGGCTTCGCCCCTTGCCGAGGGCCTGTTTCATCGTGCCATCGTGCAAAGTGGCGGTCTGACCATCGTTCCGGTTGTGCAAGGGGAAAACTATGTAGACGACGAGGCGGCAGGGCACCCGTTCAGTTCGAAAGAGATCGTCAATAATCTACTTGTCAAGGATGCAACGGCTACTGACCGTGATGCGGCCAAGGCACTTCAGGAGTCGATGACTGCAGCTGAGATCGCTGCTTATCTGTACGGCAAATCATCCGCAGAGATTTTCGCTGCGTATCAAGGAAGTGGCTCAGCGATGCTGAACATGCCAACGCTGTTCGGTGATGGTCATGTACTGCCGCAAGGGATGCCAAACCGGGTGCTATTTGCTGATAGCAGCAATTACAATGCGGTGCCGGTCATCCTGGGTACCAACCGCGACGAGGTTAGGCTGTTTCAGATGATGAGCGATGCGCTGATCGACAAGTTGATGGGGTTTCCCATCGGAATTAAGGATGAAGTGGCCTATGACAGGGCCAGTCGATACGGTTCGGATCGTTGGAAGGTTACTGCTGTGGATGAAATTGCCACGCTGATGCGACGAGCACAGGGTGACAGCGTTTATGTTTATCGATTCGATGCCGATGACTGGCGCAATCTGGGTTTTATCGACTTACAGAAACTGTTAGGGGCCGCCCATGCAATGGAGATTCCCTATGTATTCGGCAACTTTCCCAATCCCATGCGTATCGTGTACCCGGAATCGACCGTTGAGGCCAGGGACCTGCTGTCCGGCAGCATGATGTCCTACTGGGCTGAATTCGCTTACCAAGGCAGCCCAGGCAGCGGTCGATTCGGTGAACAGGTAGAGTGGACTCCCTGGCAAAACGATGATCCGAATGGGCCGCGACTACTGCTTCTGGATACGGAATTGGATGCGGGAATCAGAATGTCACCTTATTTGCTGACGCTCGCTGATATCAAGGCGCGCTTTCTGGCGGATCGGAGTTTTACCCAACAGGAAGACTATTGCGCAGGTTACCGGTCTCTCTTTCAGGATGAAGAATTTGTGCAATCGGAATACGATCGTCTGGGAACTGCGGGTTGTGCTGAATAGATCCGAGAAATCGGAAGTGGTCAGAGCAAGTTGGTAATGGTCAGGGTAAGTTGGCAATGGATGGTCAGCATTGCCGGTCACAATGATCCGGATGACGTGCACACACAAAAGGGAGGTCGAGCTGCGTGAGTTCACCCAACCTTGAAATAACACGGGTAGGCCCCGAGTCTGAATCCATCCTGCTCAACCTGCTCGAGTACTACCTGCATGACATGGCGGAGTGGTTCAATTTCGAAATAGGCGACGATGGCCGTTACGGCTACGATATGTCCCGCCACTGGCAGGAGGATGACGGCGTCTATCTGGCCAAGGTGGACGGCGAGCCGGCCGGATTCGCATTACTCTCGACGGCGGGGGAATGGTTGCAGCAACCGAACGCCTTCGACGTGGAGGAGTTCTTCGTGGTGCGCAAGTTCAGACGACTTGGCGTCGGTCAAAAGTTCATATCAACCCTGTGGGATCAACAGGCAGGCACCTGGCTGACTCGGGTCCTGCAAGCCAACTTACCAGCGGTGCCGTTCTGGCGACATACCATAGCGACCTACACCGATGATGATTACCGAGAAGATCTGCGTACGATCAACGATCAGGCGTGGCTCTTTTTCTGGTTCGATAATGGTATTGCTTCCTGACCCGGATGCAGGCCGTTTACTGAATTCAAAGAGGACACCTATGATGATTAACAGACGAAATCTGATGATTAACAGACGCAATCTGATGGTAGCAGGCTGCAGTGCATTGGTCGCAGGCCTGCTGCCAAGAGGATCGATTGCCGCCGCGCAGCCAACTCTGCAGCAGTCCATCGACGAATCTGACCTGATCTATATAACGCCGATTCGCTCCGATGGACAGGAGAGCAGTTGCCAGGCTGAACTCTGGTTCGTACCTGATGGCAAGGATCTGTATGTCGTTACGGAGGCCAGCACGTGGCGCGCCAAGGCGGTGACAAAGGGACTAAGCCGGGCGCGGATCTGGGTGGGAGACCTGGGTAACTGGCGTAATAGCAACGGCAAGTACAAAACCCTACCGCAGATGGAAGCATCCGCATCGGGCACCATCTCCCCAGACACGAAGGAAAAAATACTCAAGGGGTACGGCAAGAAGTACCCTGTCTCGTGGCTCGTGTATGAATCGAGATTTAGAAATGGCCTGGCCGACGGCTCACGGGTCATGCTCCGTTATCGACCCATGCCCGGTTGAGTTGCCCCTGGGCCGATTGCCTACATGACCCATCACCGTTAGTCTCTGGTTAGTGTACTGTCCCACAATTAAGTGGTCATTATTCGCTGGCCTATTTTGTCCCTGGACATCGACTGGGCGTCCCCGTTGTTCGTCCTTGAGGGTGCCCAACCCACGGCGTCCTCGCGCCTTGCCAGGAACAAAATATGCTCACCGAATAATGACCTCTTAATTGCGGGACAGCACACTAGAGACGCAGGCCCCGCAGTATGCCGCCCCAGCGCCAGAGTCTCACGACATCCGCCAAAGCGGCCGCGAAATAGGTCAAAGCTGCCGCTCTCAGCACCTGTCTTACGGCAAGAATTTGATGTTCCGCTATGTATTCGCCTTCCGTCAGGATCGGTAACGCCTTGTAAAAGCTGGCATCCCATTCCTCCGGTAGAATGATCAGATAGATCAGCGCCGACACCAGCATGGTGATGAGGGCGAACAGCCCGGCAGCGACTCCAAGCCCCGGTGCCTGCAGCATCAGGCTAAAGAAGGGCAGGGACATGAATAGAATGCCCGCCTTCTTGATAATCAGGGCCGACGGCAGGAACCTCTTCTTCAGCTGACAGGTGGGGTCATTACGCTGGTACTGGATCGCGTGACCGACCTCGTGGGCGGCCACGGCAATAGCAGTCAGGGACCTGCGTCGAAAATTATCAGGGCTGAGCCGAACCACCTTCTCCTCTGGACTGTAGTGATCTTGGAAGGGTTGCGTTTCCTCAACGGTCACCCCGGACAGCTCGAACCGATTGATCAGGTGTTGTGCCAGTTCTCCCCCCGTTCCCGGTATTTCCGGTAGTTCGCCAGCGTAGCGATACAGAATGAATCGTACCCAGAGCTGGGGACCATACACAGCTGCTAGTGCCAGCAAGGCAAGTATCACATAGCTCATCTTCACGATACCGAGCGATCCAGTTGCATCCCATCATATCGCCTGCAGGTGGTGTGCATCAATTCCGGACCCGGAGCCGGTAGCCTCAATCGGTAATCCAACCTACAATACCGCGCCTGCATCGAGCAATGGAGACTGTTGCATGAAATTACTGGTCACAGGAGCCGCCGGCTTTATCGGTTCCAACTTTACGCGCTACTGGCTGCAGAAGAATCCCACCGACTTCATCGTAGCCTTGGACCTGCTCACCTATGCGGGAAACAGAACCAATCTGGATGACCTGGGAGACAACTGTCACTTCGTCAAGGGAGATATCGGCGCCGCCGAGCAGATGCGGGAACTGCTGCAGGAGCATGAGATCGAGGTCGTCGTCAACTTTGCAGCCGAGTCCCACAACAGCCTTGCGGTGGTCAACCCCAGTCTGTTTTTCAGCACTAACGTGGTGGGCACTCAACGTCTGCTGGAAGCGGTCCGCCAGGTGGGCATCCGTCGATTTCATCATATCTCCACCTGCGAGGTGTACGGAGATCTGGCGCTGGATTCAGACGAGCGGTTCAGTGAAGAGTCACCCTACCGGCCGAGGACACCCTACAACGCCTCCAAGGCAGGTGCGGACCATGCCGTTCGAGCCTACTTTGAAACCTTCGATGTTCCGGTCTCCATATCCAACTGCTGCAATAATTACGGTCCCTACCAGTTCCCGGAAAAACTGATTCCCCTGTTCACCACCCTGGCAATGGACGACGAGTCATTGCCCCTGTACGAATCCTCAGCCAATCGCCGTGAGTGGATCCACGTGCTGGATCATTGCCAGGCCATCGAGGCGATCATCGGGCAGGGCAGGGCGGGAGAAACCTACAATGTCGGCACCGGCAGAGAAGCCAGCATTGTGGAAATCGCGGATGCCATCCTGGCTGCGCTCGGCAAAGGTGATGAGCTGAAAACCACCGTGCCGGATCGACCCGGCCACGATCGGCGTTACCTGCTCGACTCCAGCAAGATAGAGAGGGAGCTTGGCTGGTCACCGCAATTCGAATTCGAACAGGGCCTTAAACAGACCGTACGGTGGTATGAGGAGAATCGGCAATGGTGGCAGCCTCTAAAGGATAGAGCCCCGGTTTCCGAACAGGATTGGCAAAAAGGATAGCTGCAAGCGTCTTGACCAACCAACAGAAAGCCTATGTCTACGCCATTGTCACGGTGCTGTTCTGGTCGACTGTGGCAACTGCCTTCAAATTGTCGCTCACCTATCTTGATCTGTTTCAGTTGTTGCTGTATGCCTCGATCACCTCGACTATTCTGTTGGGGAGCCTGCTGATCTGGCAGGGGAAGTTCAGGGAGATATTCAGATATACGTACAGGCAGTATATCCGTTCGCTGATCGCCGGTTTTCTTAACCCCTTTCTCTATTATCTGATCCTTTTCAAGGCTTACGATCTCCTGCCTGCTCAGGTAGCACAGCCCATCAACTACACCTGGGCAATCACCTTAACGGTATTGTCAGTTATCGTGCTGAAACAGCGGATCAGTGCCACGGATGCAATCGCCGGGCTCATCTGTTACGCAGGCGTTGTGGTGATCTCGATGCAGGGGGATCTAACGACCCTCAATAATGTTGAGCCATCGGGGGTAGCCCTTGCGCTCATCAGCACCCTGATCTGGGCCAGCTACTGGATCTACAATATCGGCGATATTCGCGATCCCATTGCAGCCATGTTCCTGAATTTCCTGTTCGCACTACCGATGGTCCTGATCTGCTGCCTGTTGTTTTCAAGCCTCACGCTCGATTCGGTTTACGCCCTCAGCGGCGCGGTATACGTTGGCATATTCGAGATGGGGCTTGCCTTCGTGTGCTGGTCGCTGGCACTGAAACTGGCTGACAACACCAGCAAAGTCAGCAACCTCATCTTTATCTCGCCGTTTCTGTCGCTTTGGTTCATTCACACCTTGGTGGGTGAAGAAATCTATTTCACAACCTATATCGGTTTGGTATTGATCATATCCGGATTGCTGGTGCAGCGACTCAGGATTGGTGGTGCAGCGTCTGGGTGAGAGGAGGGTGTACGAAGTTGGTCAGATCAGGCCAATTCGTTGCGTATCTGAGGGTCCCTGAGACATGGGATGGGTCGAGTAGACCATGGCATAGAGCATTTGACAGAAGAAGATGGGCCACATATGTTAGAGGCACTCAAGAGCGTAACTGCCAGGAAGGTGAAACAGCGATGAATGAATCGGAAAATGCCGCAACAGAATTTATTCCGAAGGAGGAGGGTGATCGACCTCAGGGCGATCTGGTCAGACCGGAACACATTCTACCGGATACCCTGCATCTAATTCCGCTCACCAGCAGACCCTATTTCCCGGTGATGGTACAACCGGTCATCGTGGATGAGAAGCCCTGGGCTACCAGCATTGAGGCCGTGGTCGATAGCGCACACCGTGCGGTGGCGCTGAACTACTCTAAGGCTGCGGACGGGGGCATACCGAGGCCCAACGAGATCCGCCCTGTCGGCTGCGTCGCCCGCATTCATAAGGTACATCACGCCGACGGGAAATTTCAATTCATCGCCCAGGGAATGCACCGCTTCGAGATAATCCAGTGGATCACTCGTGAAGTGCCTTACGTAGTGCGGGTGGAATATCTGAAAACCCCCGTCACCGACGATGAGGATCAACTGCGCGCCTACGCCCAGGCGGTGATCAATATCATCAAACAGCTGATGACTCTGAATCCGCTCTACAATGAGGAGCTGAAACAGCACCTGAATCGATTCAATCCCAATGACGCCTCACCCCTGGCAGACTTTGCTGCAGCCATCACTTCTGCAGATGCGGAAGAATTGCAGGATATCCTGGAAACGATTCCCCTCATCCAGCGCATGGAGAAGGTCCTGCCGATACTGGGTAAGGAATTGGAGGTGGCTAAACTGCAGGCGCAGATCACCGAACAGATGCAGGAGCAAGTGGACGGTCAGCAGCGAGAGTTTTTTCTGCGTCAGCAGCTCAAGGTGATTCAGAAGGAGTTGGGCATCGCCAAGGACGATCGGCAGTCCGACGTCGAGACATTTGAAGCGCGGATGAAGAAGCTGGTGGTCCCCGAGCACGTGACCAAGAAAGTCGCTGAAGAGCTGCAAAAGCTTGGCGTATTGGAGGCTTCATCGGCGGAGTATGGCGTTACCCGGAACTATCTGGAATGGGTGACATCCGTTCCTTGGGGAGTTACCTCCGACGACAAGCTGGACATCAAACACGCCAGAAAGGTACTGGACCAGGATCACGATGGTCTCGATGATGTAAAACAGCGCATCATCGAATTCCTGGCAGTGGGCTCTTACAGAGGTGAAATCTCGGGCTCCATCCTGTTACTGGTGGGTCCTCCCGGAACGGGCAAGACGTCCATCGGGCATTCCGTTGCCGATGCTCTGGGACGTAAATTCTATCGATTCAGTCTCGGCGGCATGCGTGACGAGGCGGAGATCAAGGGTCACCGGCGCACCTATATAGGTGCCATGCCCGGTAAGTTCGTGCAGGCGCTGAAGGAGGTGGAAGTGTCCAATCCGGTCATCATGCTGGATGAAGTGGACAAGATCGGCGCCTCCTATCAGGGCGATCCTGCCTCAGCGCTGCTGGAAGTCCTGGATCCGGAACAGAACAGCGAGTTTCTGGACCACTATCTTGACCTGCGTCTGGACCTGTCCAAGGTGCTGTTCATGTGTACCGCCAACACCCTCGACAGCATTCCCAGCCCGTTGCTGGATCGCATGGAGGTGATCCGACTATCCGGTTACCTCACTGCAGAAAAGGTTCTCATCGCCAGGCATCACTTGTGGCGAAGACAACTGGATCGAGCCGGCGTTCCCAACCAGAAGCTGAAGTTGACGGATGCGGCGATCCGGCAGGTAATAGAGGGTTACGCCCGGGAGGCAGGCGTGCGCAATCTGGAAAAACAGCTGGGCAGCATCATCAGGAAAGCCGTAGTAAAACTGTTGGAAGGAAAAGTAAAGAGCATCAAGATTGGGGTACAAAGTGTTGAGAAGTACCTGGGGCCCGCGCTCTTCCACAAACAGAAACCCCGCAGAGGTGTCGGTGTGATCAACGGACTGGCCTGGACAGCGCTGGGAGGAACGACGCTGGCCGTGGAAGCATCCAGAATTCATTCCGGTAACAGAGGCTTCAAGCTAACCGGTCAACTGGGGGACGTAATGCGGGAATCAGCGGAGATCGCATACAGTTATGTCGTCGCCAACCTTGGATCGTTCGGCTCCGATGCAACGTTCTTCGATAACGCTCTGATCCATCTGCACGTTCCGGAAGGGGCCACGCCGAAGGATGGTCCGAGCGCCGGTATCACCATGGCGACGGCTCTGCTTTCGTTGGCGACGAACAGAAAACTGGCTCGTGATATCGCCATGACCGGGGAACTGACCCTGACCGGCAAAGTATTGCCCATTGGGGGTGTTCGGGAGAAGGTCATCGCTGCCAGGAGGGCCAAGGTCATGGAGTTGGTTCTGCCGGCGGAAAACAGACGGGATTTCGATGAGATGCCGGATTATCTAAAAGAGGATATGGTGGTGCATTTTGCAGCCCGTTATCAGGATGTAGCGGACGCAGTTTTCTGAGAATGCGTGGATGACCCATGATCGACATTGATGCATAACGGTAGATTAACTTCGTGACAGATACAAAGACCAATACCGATCAGATCGAATTCTGGAACGGCAAGGCCGGCAGAAAATGGGCTGAATTCCAGCAGGCGCTGGATGCCATGATGGACCCGCTCGGATTGCAGGCGATCCAAAGGGCAAATCTGAGTGGCGGAGATCACGTTCTCGACGTGGGCTGCGGTTGCGGCAGCACATCCATTCAGCTGAGTACGCTTGCAGCCGCTGTAACCGGGGTCGACATCTCCGGCCCAATGCTGGAAGTAGCCAGATCGAGAGCGACCGGCAGCAGCGTCCGGTTCCAGTTGGCCGACGCCGCTGTAACGCCATTTCCCCCGGACAGTTTTGACCTGATCTTCTCGCGCTTCGGGGTGATGTTCTTTGCTGATGCAGTGGCCGCCTTCAGTAATCTGCGCTCTTCTCTCAAAGAGCAGGGCCGACTGTGTTTTCTGTGCTGGCGGGCAATCGATGAGAATCCCTGGATGATGATCCCGCTGACTACCGTGTTGCAGTTTGTCACCCCACCGGAACCGTCGCCACAGGGAGCGCCAGGTCCATTTGCATTCGCAGATACGGAATACGTGCGTTCAATCCTGAACGAGGCAGGATTCCAGGGGGTCAAGTTCCAGGCGCTCGACACGACCATCACTGTCGGCAGTGGCGAGGAGCCACAGGAGAATCTTACCTTCCTTGAAAAAATCGGGCCGGTCGCCGCCCTGATAGCCGAACAGTCAGAGCAGACCATCGAGCAGATTCGTGCCGCCTTGCTGAATACGCTGCAAGAACACCAGACAGCCGACGGCATCAGGATGGGCGCCGCGTGCTGGATCGTGACGGCTGAAAACGGCGCCTAATTCAGCTGCTGCGCCGCCTCGGTGATGCCTGCCTGCAGGACATCCACGCAGGTATCGATCTCGGCTTCGGTAATCACGAAGGGCGGCGACATCATGATGTGATCGCCCTTGAGACCTTCCGCCATCCCCCCGCCTGAGTAGAAGGATACGCCGTTGCCCTTGCAGATATTCAACACCTTCTGAGCAAAGTGCGCGTCCGTCTGGTATGGGGCGAGGGATTCCTTATCCCGCACCAGTTCGATGCCGGCGAACAATCCGCGACCACGGATATCGCCGACATTGGGATGATCCTGCAATCTGTCAAGGGCGGAGAACATATAGTCTCCCATCGTCCGGCTACGTTCGATCAGCGCCTCGTCCGCCAGGATCTCCAGCACCTTGCAGGCAACGGCAGCGGAAACCGGATGATAGCTGTAGGTCGATATGCTGCCGAATCCCTTCACTCTGGGTTCCAGGGGAGCCATTCTGGTCTCATTGACGATCAGCATCCCCATGGGAGCATAGCCGCTAGTCATCCCCTTGGCCGTGGTGATCAAATCGGGAACTACACCGAACTGGTCGATGCAGAATTTGCTGCCGGTGCGGCCAAAACCGGTCATCACTTCGTCGATGATCATAAGCACATCGTAACGATCACAGATCTCGCGGATAGTCTGAAAGTAACCGTCAGGCGGAACCAGACATCCGCCGGAAGCGCCCACGATGGGTTCCGCGATGAAGGCAGCAACCGTGTCTGCACCGGCCTGCAGAATGCACTCCTCCAGCTTGGTAGCACAGAGCAGTTCGCAGCCCGGGTAGGTCTGCTTGAACGGACAGCGAAAACAGTAACAGGGATCGATGTGGGGAAACGGCAGCAGCAGCGGTTCGAATTCCCCCCGGCGCAGCACATTCCCGGTAACCGAAGCAGCTCCCAGTGTGTAGCCGTGATAGCTGGACCAGCGCCCGATCACTTTATACTTGGTGGGTTTTCCTGTTTGTACGTGGTAATGGCGGGCAAATCTGATGGCGGCCTCAACCGCTTCCGAGCCCCCGGTTAACGGGTAGTAACGGTTCATGCCTTCCGGCGTGAACGCGTTCAGGCGCTTGAACAGCTCCGGAATGATGGCTGTTTCGTAGCTGAAGGCAATCTTGGACATCTGCTCATACGCAGCATCCGCCACCTCCTGTCTGCCGTAGCCGATATTGACCACCACCGGCCCGCCGCTGGCATCGATGACGGTCGTGCCATCGCTGTAGTGCAGGTAAATGCCCTCACCGGACTCCACTGTGCGGGAATCCGTGCGTTTCCGGTCGATTCGATTGAACAGCGGTTCCTCTTGTTGCGACTGCTTTTTCTCCGCCATATCGGTTTCCTGACTGATGACCCCGGGAAGACTGAATCTTATCTGTTTACTACCTGCTCGTCAGCCCCGCAGGAAGACCTGGAAGGGTGTGCTCAATGGCAATTCCTTTGGATCTAAACAACCCTGTTCGCAGAAGGGGCCGGGGTCCGTCGGCGGCACCCCTCCTTTTCTTCGCGGCTTGCGGCTCTCCCAGCTACCCTCACTTGGTCGGAAGCCCCTGCGGGCTCGATGGCGGTACCCCTCCTTCCACGCGCTCGGCGCTATCCGAACGCGGCCCGGCCTGATTGCTACGAAAAGGCCGGGGTCGCGCACGACACCCCGGCCCCTTCTGCTGAGCGCCCGAGGAGATTACCCTTGATCGAATCAGACGCTCAAGCAAGTGCTATTCGGGGCCATGCCCACAGATTAAGATCCAACCATCCGCCTGACACTCAAGTGCTGGGAGGCTGTCTGAGTCGGTTCTTCAGGGTGCTCGAGGCAGTCGATTTGGGCCAGCATCGCATCGACTATCTGCTTCTCAAGATGAGACCCATTGACCTGATTGATCTGCCTGACTGCAGATGGGCTGGTTACGTTGATCTCGGTCATGTAGCCGCCGATGATATCCAAACCTACCAGCAGCAGACCCCTGCGCTTCAGTTCCGGTCCGATGGCGGCCACGATCTGCTTTTCCCGCTGGTCGAGCTCGAACGGGTGACAACTGGCGCCCTGATGAATATTGGCGAGGTCACTGCCAGGCGGGGGGATGCGATTCACCCAACCGGCTGCTTCACCATCGATCATGTAGATCCTTTTGTCCCCCTCACTGACTTCCGGCAGATACTGTTGTGCCATGAGGTAGCGCGGGGTCGATCCAAAAAGGTCGGCCACGCGCTCATCAAAGTCGTCCTGCTCAGGGCGCAGGAATTCGATGCCCCGGCCGGAACAGTCATCCAGGGGCTTGACGACGATCTTGCCGTGCTTTTTAGCAAATGTTCGAAGGATGGCCGGATTCATGGTGGTCACGCTGTCGGGACAGTAGTGGGCCCAGTTGAGGGTAAATAGTTTTTCATTTACATCGCGTAGCGCACGGGGCGAGTTGAACTGGTGTACATGGGAGGGCAGGAAATCCAGCAGATAGGTGATGTGCAGATAATTCTTGTCGAAAGGTGGGTCCTTGCGAATCACCAGCGCGTCGAACTCCGAAAGCTCTGCTTCTTCATTTCTCGCCAGTCTGAATGGAGCGGTAGTGATCACTTCGTTGACCTGCCCCTTGACGATACCGTTGGTTAGATAGAGGCCTGTCTCTTCCAACCAGTAAACGCGATGGCCTCGTGCCATCAGTTCATTCATGCACAGTAGTGAAGTCTCCGTTTCTAAATTGAGGCTTGCATAGGGATCCATCAGAAACAGAAATCTTAAACTTTGATTGTTCATTCCCATGATTCCGGAATTATCGAATAATTCGTTAAAAAAATTTTCAGTTCAACAACAGTCGTCACCACGACAACAGTTGTCGGACAGATAGTGCATCAACTCATCCATCAGCTCATAGTTGCAGCAACAGAGCAGCGTTCTGCTCTCCCTTTCCTGCCTGATCAAGCCCTGCTTGACCAGCTTGGAAATGTGGTGGGAAAGGGTGGAGGAGGGAATATTCAGCTTGTTCTTGATCTCTCCCACGGCCATCCCGGATGTCCCGGACTGAACCAGCAGACGGTAGATACCGAGCCGATGGGGGCTGCCCAAGGCTTCTAAACAGGATGCTACATTATCGAGTTGCACATGGTCCGCCTGTTGCAATAAACGATATTTCTAGAATATTCGAAATAATAGCTTGTGTCAAGTGCAACGACGCAACAGGCCCGTCTACAGAACTCGCGTTGGCTAGTCAGTCCGTTTCCAGCATCTTGTGTTAGGCTAGTCCGATGCCCGATTTGATATTCACATCCCAATCTGCGAGAGCACTGTTCGCGGAAAACGATCTCGATACATTTGCTGCTATATGGTCGTTGCAGCTGCCGTGGTTCGAACCACCCAACTATCGTAGAGAGGGGTGGAGCGGGGTCTGTCGAACAGTATTACGCTCGGGTTCAGTGGAAACCCCGGTTTTTGTCAAGAGGCAGGAAAACCACAACTATAAGTCGCCTCTGCATCCTGTCACGGGAAGGCCTACTCTGTGCAGAGAATTCGGCTATGTCCAAGTATTCAAAAGCAAGGGTCTGTCCACCTATGACGTCATGGTCTATGGTGAAGAGATCATCGATGGCAAATTGTGCGCCGTCATGGTCACGCGGGCGCTGGACGACCACGTCACCCTGGATGACTGGATCGATTCTGACCAGGCACAGGAGCCCGTCACGAGAGAAGCCATGGTAACGGCGGTGGCCAGAGCCGTGCGACGACTGCACGACAGTGGCTTGCAGCACGGTTGCCTGTACAGCAAGCACATCATGGTGCGATGCCTTGATGTCGGCGCAGACATTCGCTTCATAGATCTGGAAAAGGTGCGCAGCAGTTTCCTGCGTTTGACGGTGCCGCTACAGGATCTTGATCAGTTCTTCAGGCACATGGAGGGGAACTGGCGCGCCAGCGACAGTGAAACCTTCATAACAAGCTATCGTGGCACGCAACCCACCCAAGGCTTCTGCAGACGTCTTCGAAAACGACTGCGACGCAAAGAACCGGAGAAGTCCTATCTGCTGGATTTCCCCTGAGCCGCTCCGCAGGCGACTCAGGTGCTAATGGAGGCGGTGAGGTCTATAATGCTCCGGTGGCGTGCACTCAATGAATCTCAGCGAAATCCAATCCCTGTATCAATCGGTGGTCGAGGACATCCTTGAACTTTGTATCGTCGATGAAATCATCCTTGATAAAGAGATGTTCAAGATTTATATCGCCACCGTCTGGGGTAACAGCGTGCTTGAACCACAGCGAATGGGAATCGCGGAAAACGACCTCGCTGTTCTGCACGACTATCTCAACGAAGAGCTAGAGAAAGCCGTGGGACCCGGAGGGAGTATTACCGGTTGCTTCGAATTCATCATGACTAAACAGGGCGAGGAATCCCTGGCCCGTTATCGGGTGACCAAACAACACAAGGAATTCCTGCACTACTTTGCCCGGTTGATCCTGTCACCTGAAATCCAGCGTTAGCAATGATGGTTGGTGGCTGCTGAGCGAACTCAGGCGGCTTCCCTCAAGTCTCGATCTGCACCCGACTTGCTGCGATTCCTGCTCAGGTAATTCTGTACCACGGCTGCCCCCACCAGATCGCCTTCCACGTTTAACCGCAGTCCTGATTGCATCCAACGGCCTCTCTACGACCAGCAGTAGTCCGATCGCCTCGAGCGGTATGCCGACAGCCAGCAGGATCATCTGCATTCCAGCCATGGACGCCGACGGCATCCCCGGCGCGCCGACGGATGCGATCATGGTCATGAAAAAGATGCTGATGATCCAGCGGTGGCATTTTAGCAAAAATCATCAATTGGGTTACAATGGCGCGCTGAACTAGAATCGAATGGAGTGGTGGTTGGACAAGACGATCGGCGAATTTGTCAGTGCCCTGCGTAAGGCTGATCTGAGTGTTTCTCCGGCGGAAACCCTTGATGCATTTGCAGCGCTGAACATCATCGGGTTTGAGGATAAGGTGTTACTGAAGAATTCTCTGTCCATCATTCTCGCCAAGACTGTGGAAGAGAAAGTGTTGTTTGACACCTGCTTCGATCGGTTCTTCTCCTTTACCCAGTTTGGCCAGGCGCGGCAACAGCCGATCGGTGTCGATGACGGAGTGAAACAGCCTGCTTTCAGGCAGTCCGGTCTGGAAGGAGATGATCCCCGCCAGAAAGGCAGGCGACGAAAGAAGCACGACGGCGCGTTGGCACACCACTCTTCCCGTCTTGGTCATATGTTGCTGCAAGGGGATCAGGCAGCTTTATCCCTCGCTATGCAGGAAGCGGCCTCAGCCGTCCACCTGGATCAGATCAAATCCCTTCGAGAACGAAGCCTTTACAGCCGTCGTATTATGCTGCACATGGGTATCAGCGAGTTGAATGCTGAGATAGACAGGCTGCAGAAGGAGCACGACGACAGAGCCAACAATACGGCGCTATATTTGAGGGACGGCAGAGCCTACCTGACGGAACAGGTGAGGAATTTCGTGGAAGAGCAGTATCTGTTGCTGGTTGACGGAACCGGCAATCGTTTCATCAGTGAAGCCGTCACAAGTACCAAACTGACCAACATGCAGCGCTACTACTTTGGTCACATTAGAGATGCGGTACGTAAACTGGCACACCAGCTCGCCAAAAGACATGCCAAGAGAAGGAAGATCACCAACAGAGGCATGTTGGACGTTCGAAGAACCATCCGTAGTAATCTGGCCTATGACGGCAACTTGTTCGATGTTCAGTGGAAGCAGATAAAACTGGAAAGACCGAAGGTCTTTGCCATCTGTGATGTCAGTGGCAGCGTCAAAAACGTTTCCCGCTTTCTGCTGACCTTTCTTTATAGCTTGAACGAAGTCTTGCCTCGAGTACGCTCGTTCGCATTCTCCAACGAGTTGGGAGAGGTGACTGAATTATTCGAGCGCTATTCCCTCGATGAAGCCATTGATATGAGTCTGGATGATTACGGCAAAGGTACCACCGATTACGGCCAGGCTTTTAGAGATTTCAAAGAGATTGCTCTCGGCGATCTGGACTCTAAATCTACCATCATCATTCTGGGGGATGGCCGCAACAATTACTATGAGCCGCAGGTGGAAACGCTGAAGGAGATAGCGCAGAAGTGCAAACAGGTCATCTGGCTCAATCCGGAATCCAGAGACCGCTGGGAGAGCGGCGATGCGGAGATGAAGAAGTTTGCTGCCTGTTGTACCTATACGGATGTCTGTAATTCGCTCAAAGATCTGGAGAGAATCGTCGGCCGAGTGCTGAAGAGCAGCGCCTAGGGTGCTGTTAACAAGTGGACGTCATTAACGCCGCCCGTCGCTTTCCGGTTGATGGCGTGATCGCTGCTATTTACAGTGCATGTCAATTGATTGTAATGTTGAATTCGAGGCAGTAAACCCCACAAGGATCAGTTTGTGTTTGACTTTCTATCAGGCTGGAATCAGGCGCTGTTGCTTGTCAGCTTGCCAATCACCGTATCGCTGGCAATTTATGTAACCTGGTCGATCAGCCTCAGAGTCATCAAGCTCGGCAGAGCCCATCGACTCGATCGCAAATTGCCGGTTGCCCTGGCCCGACTCTCGGCAGTATCCGGTGAATTGCTCGACTGTACCGACGCCTTCGCAAAGATGTTGGGTTACCGGGATCATATGGACTGCCTGGACCGATTTGACCTTGATTTCCATCAGTCGGATCAGCAGGAAAATGCAGCTCTGCTGGCTCAACTGGTGCAAAGCGACGAGATCGTTGAACGCAGCCTAATGCTGCGTGGCAGGGATAACATTCGATTCTGGGCGACCTGTTGCTTGCAGCTCAATGCCGACGACGATTCCATCACGTTGTCCGCATTCAATGTTCACCGTCGATTTGAAGCTGCGCTTGAATCACAACAACAACAGCAGTTCCAGTGGCACAATACATTGCAGGCGGCCATTTGCTGGAATGTCGATCTCGAAGTCACTGAGTGGAACTATGCGGCGGAGAGGATTTTTGGCTACAGCAGAGAAGAGGCGCTGCATAAACACATCTCGGATCTGATTCTTCCTGTCGAGTGGCACGATCGGTTGGACCGAATCTACAGGATTCGACGGCAGAAGCAGCGTAGTTTTCGGCACACCAATCGCAACAGGACCAAGGCGGGCGGAGAGGTGATCTGTGATTGGTACGAGACGACCATCAAGGATATGCGGGGGCAACTCATCGGCTGGGCGTCTCTCGGCATCGATGTCACCGACCTGCATGCAAGACTCAGCACGACGGATATAGCCAAGCAGCCGGTGACGCATGATCTGAAGCAGGATAGGCAACATGGCTTCTATCTCGAGGCTATTGGCAGTGCCTACTGGGATTACAGATTCGATACCCGGGAAGTGGAGTTCAGCGACGGTTGGATCGAACGATTTGGCTACCAGGACGTGCCGGAATCCAACAAGCTGGACTTCTGGCTGCCGCTGATTTCCGCCGATGACCTGGAACGGCTGGTTTCTGCCTATGGGACCTTTCTGCAGATCAAGCAGGACAGCTTCTACGAGGAGTTTCACGTTCGTACCCACGATGATCGACAGAGGTGGATCAGGGCGCAGGGCAAACTAGTCGAATGGGATACAGCCGGCCAGCCAGCCCGATTGGTGGGTATCGTGACGGACGTCACCGATCTCAGACACTTTCAGGATGAAAAGACGCAATTGCAGCATCAGTTGTACCAGGCTCAAAAGATGGAGACGATCGGCAAGTTGACCGGGGGCATCGCCCACGACTTTAACAATATGCTGGCCAGCATCATCGGCTACACCAATCTGGTACTGGACCGGGGACGGGATCAGCTGGATGACAAGTTGAAGGATTATCTGTCCGAAGTTTCCCGTGCCGGGCGGCAGGCACAGAATCTGGTCGGCAATATGCTCAGTTTCGGTCGGGTGGAATCGACCGAAAATGCGCCCGCCTCACTGAGTTTCCTGGTCAACGATACCATCAAGCTGCTCAAGCCATCCCTCCCTTCCAGCATTGAACTGGAAGTGGATACGGCGGACAAACTACCCTCGGTAGAAACCAATCCTGTCAAACTGACACAATTGCTGATGAACCTGTGCATCAACGCCAAGGATGCAATGAATGGCATGGGTCGACTCGGCATCAAGACCTGCCAGACCGAGATTACCGGTCAGAACTGCAGTGCCTGCAGGAAGGCTGTTATCGGCAGTTTTGTGGAACTGGAAGTTACCGACACTGGCGACGGTATTTCAAACAAACTGCTACCCCATATATTCGACCCCTTTTTTACGACCAAGGAGGTGGATCGAGGCAGTGGCATGGGCTTATCCATGGTGCACAAGATCATGCATGAGATCGGTGGCCACATCCTGGTTCAGTCCACCCTCGGCGTAGGCACTCGATTCCGGTTGTTCTTTCCACCTTGCGGTCAGATACAGCACAAGGCTGCCGTTGCCGGGGAGAAGCAGGCCGGCCCCAAGGTTGTTAACATCAAGGGCCACATTATGGTGGTGGATGACGACGCTGCCGTTGCTTCATACATTTCTGAAGTACTCAAGCGAGCCGGACATCGGGTAACGGTGAAGTTAGACAGTATGGATGCCTTGGAGACGTTTCGCAGCGATCCTAACAATTTCGATGTGGTGGTCACGGATCAGACCATGCCGAAACTAACAGGTGATCTACTGCTGCAAGCCATGTTGATCGTCAGAAGTGAACTCCCGGTGATCATCTGCACCGGTTACAGCGAGCAGTTGAATGACGAAAAAGCCGCCAATCTTGGCGCACGGGGATACATTCGAAAACCGATCGATGTCGGCGAGTTGACCACTCTCGTCGACCAGGCATTGGCCCAACAGTCCGGTTCCGCTTCGCTGTCGACAAAGCGGGCAAGAGGTGATGCTCAAAGCTCGGGATTCGATGAACGCTAAACAGTATCAGCAGCTGTTCCAATCCCTCCCGTTTGGGTTGATAACCGTCGACTACGCGGGCCATATCGTATCCATCAATCAGTCTGCTGCGGCGCTGCTTGGCGAGACAGTGGAGTACCTGCACAATCTTGAATTCTCAATGCTCCTGCATGCCGATTCCATCGAGTGTTACCGGGAGAATCGCATTCTGGCAGTGGATCGAAATGAGGTCCTGTCTACTGAGCTGGTACTGCGCAGTGCCCATGGGTCGACTACTGACACTCGATGCGACTTCATACCCATCCGGTCTGCCCAACTGATCCTCTGTTTGCAGGACATTTCCGAGGTCAAGGCGTTGGAGAGCCAGCTTAGCGCATCGCGAATTCCTGATGTGAAGCTGCTTCGCGATCTCAAGCACGTGTTTACCACGATCGCCGGATATGCTGAGTTGACGCAGATGATGGTGGATGATCGAGCCAGCGTTTCCGGGGAGGCCCTCGTAGTGCTGCATCGTTACCTGAAGGAGATCAGAAGTGGGCTGGAGCAGGGCGACGAGCTGTTACGTCGCAACCGCAAGCAGCAGGCCGCGGCGCAACCCGGGCAAGCGAAGGTGCCGGTCGTCGAGACCAGCAAGCGTGTTCTTATCGTCGACGATGAAGAACCGATCGTTGCCTTTCTGGAGGAGTTGATGCTGCAACAGGGATACCAGGTGGGTTGTTTCACGAGCAGTCACGCTGCGCTCGAATACTACCGGGACAATGTCGGTTGTATAGATCTCGTTATTCTTGACCAGACCATGCCGGAGTTGACCGGCCTTGAGTTGGCTACTGAAATGAGGGCACTGCGGTTGGATCAGCCGATCATATTGTGTACCGGTGCCCCCTCCCTGATAGAGGACCAGCAGAGCGCTAAGATCAACATCCGCTATTTTGCCAGCAAGCCGATCGATATCAATGCACTGCTTGCCATGGCATCGGAAATTCTGAAGGACAGTCCCACGCAAGGGAGACTGAACAAATTCTGAGATAGCGGCGGACAAGTAGGGAATGCCACACCGCTCGAGTCGGGAAAGCCAATGCAGGTCGAGTTCTTCTTTGACTGTTCTAGTCCCTGGACTTATCTAGCCTACAGCCGGATCGAAACTGTCTGCAGCCAAG
>Ga0187827_10002028_pt1 | contig 28333 bp, 27 predicted proteins | sample ETNtaG_39_FD_167969 | JGI IMG/M metagenome (GOLD analysis project Ga0187827, IMG submission 167969) | Marine microbial and viral communities from oxygen minimum zone, Eastern Pacific Ocean - ETNP2014_SV_150_PacBio MetaG (Illumina Assembly) | ecosystem: Environmental > Aquatic > Marine > Hypoxic...
CATTTTCCTATCTAGTGGATTGGTTCGAGTTTCAGGGTATGGCGCGATGGAGTTTAATTATTCTATTCATGCTTTTAAAAGCTGGCTTGATATGTGCAATATTTATGCATTTATACTGGGAGCGTCTAGCATTGCTCTACGCTATTCTCTTTCCTTGCAGTGCCATCTTGCTATTTTTATTTATAATGTGGCATGAATCTTATTGGACGCTATTAATAAGAAAAATATATTTCATGATAGCTGGTTCATAAATTATTGGAGGTATTGTTGCCACAAACAACAATAATAAATACCGATTTTTTCACATATTCACGTAGCTTGTATCAGCTTATGAAGCCACGCGTGATGTCTTTGGTTATTTTTACTTGTGTAGTTGGACTGATCATAGCTCCAACACAAGTAGGTTTTTTTGATGCCTTCCTATCTATAATAGCTGTTGCTCTAGGTGCTGGGGCTGCTGGAGCATTAAACATGTGGTATGAGGCAGACCTTGATGCCTTAATGAAAAGAACATGTCTCCGACCCATACCAACGGGCAAGGTTACAAAAAATCAAGCGCTGGTATTTGGTATGGTGACTTCTTTTGTCTCAGTTATTGGCCTTTATTTTTTCTCAAATCTTTTATCCGCGATTATGTTATTTTTTACAATTTTCTTTTACACAATTATTTATACAATATGGCTGAAAACAAAAACTTCACAAAACATCGTCATTGGGGGAGTTGCGGGTGCTTTGCCTCCTGTTATTGGTTGGACAATTGCAACTGGAAATATAGCTTTAGAGCCCATATTGCTTTTCCTTATTATTTTTTTTTGGACGCCATCTCATTTCTGGTCCTTAAGTTTATACAAAACAGAAGATTATAAAAATGCAAAAATTCCAATGTTGCCTGTTGTTGCAGGCATAAAGACTACCAAAACAAACATTTTTGTTTATGCAGTCATATTATTTATTGTCTCTCTCTCTCCTACTTTTTTCGGTTATTTTGGTTTAATATATTTCTTATCCAGTTTCTTCCTGGGAAGTTACTATGTCTATTTATGCTATAGATTATTAACTGACACTGATAATGAAAAAAAGTTTGCGAAAAAAATATTTATTTATTCAATCCTTTATCTTTTCTTAATTTTTTCAATTATAATAGTAGATAATGTAATACAATGACAAAAAAATTTATTTTTTCATATACTATTTTGCTTATCATTTTAGCGCCATTATCAGCATCAGCTCGTTGCGCTGTATGTTATACAAACGGGTTATCAGGAGCCAGTATAGCTGTAATTGTTATTATTTCCTCTTTTACTGTGCTTTTTTTTGCCAATAAATTTTTGCGAAAATTTTTAGAAAAAGATAGAGATTAATTTTACCCAATTTTAATAATCGTATCACTTATAAATTGGTAAGGCGGTACAGCTAAGTTGTCTGGAGCTGGTCCTTTTCGAATTCTTCCTGAAGTATCATAATGCGATCCATGACATGGGCAAAACCAGCCGTTATATTCCCCCTTTGTATCTGTCATTTTTTGTCCTAGAGGCACGCATCCCAAGTGTGTGCAAATACCCTCTAAAACCAGCCATTCTTCTTTTTGAATTCTGTCTTTGTCACTCACAGGATCGCGCAAAACAGCGACATCTACGCTATTAGCTTCAGATATTTCTTCTTGGGTTCTTCGTCTAATAAATATTGGTTTGCCTCGCCATTTAACAGTTTTACTTTGTCCAATCGAAATATCAGATAGATCCACCTCGGTTGAACCAAGCGCTAATGTATCTTCCGCAGGATTCATACTTTTTAAAAAAGGCCATATAAATGCAGCTGTCCCCACGCTGCCAATTGAAATTGATGACAAATATAAAAAATCTCTTCTGCTATGCTTGTCTTTTTCAGGAGATATCTGTTTATTTTTTTCATCAGCTTTGATCCATGATCTTGTTGCTACTAAATAACAAAATAAGAAAATGCCTAATAGGATAAAAAGTAAGTATGAATAAGTGGCTGTCATAAGATAATATTTACTTATAAATCAATTCTTATATTTATGAAACAAATATTAGTTAACCAATAATTCCTGAAAGCAATACAAGGAAACAGTTATTGCTGTGTCAAAACGAAGAACTCTATCTTCAAGCGATACTGCAACTACATTCTTGGTTTTTGTTATTAATTCATTTCTAAGTCAGAGAAGATCCCGTTCTGGACTAATAAGAGATCCCCATTTTATATTAGAATTTATTAAGGGAATAAGGATTTCTATTATAGAATTACCATTATTAGTTTTTTTCTCTCAGAACGTTTTTGAAAAAATGATGCTTTTTTATCCTTAATATAAACCATCAAGTTTAATAATATAGATATGCTTACAAAAATACGTGTTTTGGACTTTTTCATTATTTTAATGTATTGGCAACTTTATCATTTTTCTAATTATGTTGGATATACTTGTTCCCAAAAAAATTACCTATTTTCTTGATCTTATTAGGTTTGGCAAACCTGTTGGTTTTATGTTGCTGTTGTGGCCGTGCTGGTTTGCATTAGCTTATGTACCATTAAATCAGGTCGAATTAATTCATTGGTACATTTACTTTATGATTGGTGCTTTTTTAATGAGAAGTGCTGGATGCATTATTAATGATTTAATTGATATTAATTTAGATAAAAATATTGAAAGAACGGCGCTAAGACCCCTAACATCAAAAAAAATTTCTATCTTGGAGGCCGGTTTATTCTTGTTGGTGCTTTTATTTTTTTCGCTGATAGTTCTTTTACAATTTAACATCAATACTATTTTAATTGGTTTACTATCTGTCCCTTTAGTAATTCTTTATCCGTATATGAAGAGATATACTTATTGGCCTCAGTTATGTTTAGGCTTAGTTTTTAATTGGGGAGTATTAATTGTTTCAATTGAATTTTTTAATGAAATTAATTTACATTTTTTTATTTTATATTTTGCATGTATCTTTTGGACTCTCGCCTATGATACAATCTATGCATATCAAGATAGAAAGGATGATTTAAAAAATAACATTAAATCAACAGCGGTTCTTTTTGGTGATATGGGTCATAAGTTCGTTATGACGTTTTATACTATCTTTTTTTTAATTATTGGATTTCTAGGCTATAAATCATCTGGGAATTTGCTTAGTTTTGCAACGATATTTTTATTTATATTTTCTATGATTTTATATTTGAACAAATGGAGATTAGACTCAAAAAATAGTTCAAATTATTATTTTAAATTCAACAATATCATTGGATTGTTTTGTTTTTTCTTTTTATTAATTTTTTAACACATTATGAAAAAAAATCAAAAATCAAAAAAAGAAACGGTTGGAAGATTGATCGGTTCTTATATTCTTCCTCATAAGTTCAAAATTTCATTTGCTCTATTAATGATGATTATTTCAGCTGGGGCAACAGGACTACATGCTTGGTTAGTAAGACCTGCCTTAGATGATGTATTAATTAAAGGTGATGAAAAAATGCTTTTATTAATACCCATTGCAATTATTATTACAACACTATGTAAAGGAATTGCGACTTATCTTCATTCTTTTCAAATGAGCAAAGTTGCCCATAATATTATTGCGACTTTGCAATCAGAAATGTTTCAAAAATTAATGCTTTTTAATTTAACTTTTTTTAATGATTCTAAATCTGGAAATTTGATATCTAGATTAATTAATGACACATATTTTTTACGTATGGCTATTGTCAAAACAGTTACAGGTGTCATTAAAGATTTTCTAGTCATTGTTTTTCTTTTAGGAAATATGTTCTATCAAAGTTGGCAGTTAACTCTTTTTGCTTTTTTCGCTTTTCCTTTAGCTTTATGGCCAATAAAAAAAATAGGAAAAAGTATAAGAAAAATAACCTATTCCATACAAAATGAAATAGCTGTTTTTTCAAATGTTTTAGGTGAAAGTATAAAGGGAATTCGCCAAGTAAAGACTTACAATCAAGAAAAATATGAAACTTCAAGAGCTTTTAAAACTATACAACAAATAAAAAATTATTTCATTCGATCAGCCTTTATAAGTAATCGTTTAAGTCCTCTTATGGAGTTTATTGGAAGTTTAGCAATTGCACTTTCCATATACGTTGGAGGAACTTTTGTACTAGATGAAAGTATGACAACAGGGCAGTTCATGAGTTTTCTTGTCAGTTTGTTGCTAGCCTATCAACCAGTTAAAGCGTTAGGAAATTTAAATATTAGTGTACAAGAAGGACTAGCGGGTGCGGAGCGAATTTTTGAACTTATGGACACAAGTGAAAACTCTATTGAAAATAAAAATACTCAAAAAAAAGAATTGAATGTAAAAGATGGAAAAATTGAAATAAAAGATTTGCATTTTTCGTATGATAATAAAAAAATTCTAGAAAATTTACACTTATTAATACCAGCAGGCAAAAAGACAGCCCTTGTAGGTCTGTCTGGTTCGGGAAAATCAACAATTATGAGTTTATTGCTCCACTTTTTTACCAACTATAAAGGAAAAATATTGATAGACGATCAGAATATTAATGATTGTACGTTAAAATCTCTTAGAAATAACATTGGACTTGTTACTCAAGAAACAATGCTTTTTAATGATACCATTGAAACAAATATTAAATATGGAAATTTAAACGCATCATCGCTGGAAATTGAAAAGGCAGCCAATGAGGCTGGAGTTAACGAATTCGCAAATTCAATGCCCAATAAACTTAATACCATAGTTGGAGAAGCTGGAATTAAATTATCTGGTGGGCAACGACAGCGCATTGCCATTGCCAGAGCTTTGTTAAAAAATGCTCCTATTCTTTTATTAGATGAAGCTACATCAGCTTTAGATAATTTAACAGAACAAAAAATTCAATACTCTATGAATCAATTGATGAAAAATAAAACATCCCTGATAGTTGCCCACAGATTAAGCTCTATTGAGAATGCTGATTTAATATATGTTCTAGATAATGGAAAAATTGTTGACTCAGGTTCGCACGAAAAATTACTAAGCAGTTGTAAGTTTTATTCTCAACTTCATCTAAAAGAAAAATTAGATAATGCACATTAAAAAAAAAATATTAAGAAATTTTTTTGTACAATATATTCTGGGTTTTTTTACATTTCTTTATATTTACGCAGTAAACCTCACTTCTTCTGTTAAATTTGAAAATGAATCAATTCCTAAACAGTTTTGGAACAATGATAAACCTTTTATTTTAGCTTTTTGGCACAGTCAATTAATGATGATAGGATTTTCATGGAAAAAAAATAAAAATGTTAACATTTTAGCATCGGGGCACAGTGATGGAAGATTTGGTGCAATCGTTGGTAAATATTTTAATTTGAACAATATTCAAACATCAAAAAAAAATAAAAGTATATCCCTAAGATTTGTATTTAAATTGTTAAATGATAATAATTATATCGGCATAACACCTGATGGTCCTACAGGACCTAAGGAAATAGTATCAGAGGGTATTATTAAAATAGCAAAGTCATCAAAAGTTCCAATTATTCCAATAGGATTTTGGTCTTCAAAAAATTTTAAATTAAAATCTTGGGATTCTTTTTTAATTACATTGCCATTTTCTAAATGTTCATTTGTATGGAATAAGCCATTAGAAATACCTCATAATATTAAGGAAAACCAAATTCAACATTATCAAAAACTGCTTAAAGAAAAAATTAATCAAAGTGTCAAAAAAGCACAAAATAACTGCCAATGATTATTCTATATAAATATTTAGGAATAATTTTAATTCCTTTGATTAAACTAAATGTATTTTTTAGAATTATTAAAGGAAAAGAAAATAAGGTAAGGTTTTCTGAAAGATATGGAATTTCTTCATCAAAAAGGCCTGGGGGAGATGTTGTTTGGATACATGCAGCAAGTATAGGTGAATTTAAGTCTGCTGATTTATTAATTAATTTACTTTCTAAAAACTATACAATTCTAGTTACTACTACAACCTTAAGTGCGGCTAATTATGCTTCAAAGAAATATACTCATAAAATAATTCATCAATTTGCTCCTTTAGATATTAGTTTGTGGGTAGAAAAATTTCTCAACAAATGGAGACCCAAATTAGTCATTTGGATAGAGTCTGATTTATGGCCAATAACTATGGAATTATTAAAACAAAAAAAAATTAAATCATTGTTGGTCAATGTTAGAATGTCTCCTCAGTCATATAAAAAATGGAAAATAATTAAATTTTTTTATAAACAAATGACGGAGTGTTTTTCTGAAATTTTTGCCCAAAGTCAACTTGATAGAGAACGAATCAAAACACTAACGAGTAGAAACATAAAATTTATTGGTAATTTAAAATTATCAACAGAATCTAATATTCAACAAATTAGTCTAGATAAAAAATTGATAAATTTTCAAAAAAATAGAACTTTGATGCTTGCCAGCACTCACAAAAATGAAGAATTTCAATTTTTACCAATTATAAAAAGACTTTTATTGCAAGTAGATGGTTTAAAAATCATTATAGCACCTCGTCATCCAGAGAGATCGAAACAAATTCAATCAATCTATCAAAAATACGGAATTTCAACAAAACTCACGGGTGATAATTCCTATGCAGGTGGTGATGTGTTAATTGTTGATACTTTTGGAAACTTGCCTGCTTACTTTAATATAAGTGATATTGTTTTTCTTGGAGGTTCTTTTGTTAAAAAAGGCGGGCATAACCCTATTGAACCCGCTATAAATAATTGTGTGATAATAGCAGGACCTCACGTATACAACTGGCAAAACATTTTTGAAGATATGTTAAAAAACAATGCTTGTTTTTTGTTTACTAAAATATCGATATTAGAAAAAAAAATAAAAAAACTGTTTGAAGACAATAACGAAATAAATAAAATGAAAGAAAATTCAAAAAAAATAGCGCAAAAGAATTTTTTTGATTCGAGCGAGTTAATTTATATTATAAAAAATATTTTAGAGGTATCGCCTTGTTGAAAGCTCCAAAATTTTGGTACAAAAAAAAGGATACATATATGTCAAATTCTTTATATCCTTTTTCTTTATTATTTAGATTTGGAACAAAAATACGTAATCTTATTAGTATAAAACAAAAATCTCCTCTGCCTGTCATTTGCATAGGTAATATTGTTGTTGGTGGAGCTGGCAAAACTCCTGTTTCACTTAAAATTGGAAAGCTGCTTATCAAGGCTGGCTACAAACCTCATTTTATATCTAAAGGTTATGCTGGCTTGATTAAAAAAAGCACGCTTGTTCAATCTTGGCATTCAGCTACCTCAGTGGGCGATGAGTCAATTTTATTGTCTGAAGTAGCACCTACATGGAATGGAACTGATAGAATCAATTCCTCAATATTAGCAAAAAAAGAAGGTGCTGATTGTCTTATAATGGATGATGGTTTCCAAAATCCTACTATTCAAAAAAATTTTTCAATTATAGTAATTAATGCTGCACAAGAATTTGGAAATAAAAAAGTAATGCCATCAGGCCCCCTTAGAGAAAGTATTAATAGAGGACTTTCACGAACTAATCTTATAGTTGTTGTTGGTGAAATTAGTGATGAACTAAAACATACTATTCCTGAAAATATTTCAATTATTCAAGCTAAATTTGAAATCAAAAAAGAAAATAAAAATTTTAAAGGTCAAAATATTACTGCATTTGCTGGTATAGCCTATCCCGAAAAATTTTTTACATCATTAAAAGAACAAGGAGGTAAAATTGTTAGGCAAATTACTTATCCTGATCATTATATTTACACAGAAGATGATCTTCTTACCTTGGCTGAAACTGCTAATAAAACAAAATCAATTCTTGTATCAACTAAAAAAGATAATGTTAGAATACCAAAACCTTACAGATCTCTTGTTAACACTCTAGAAGGAGAAATTGTTTTTGAAAATGAATATTCACTAATTAAAATCCTTACTGATGTCATTGAAAATTATATCTAATTTAAATAATGAAAAATATTATTAAACAAATAAAATTGTTTATTGAATATATTATTGTGCTTTTATTGTTTTTTTTATTATCTCTTTTACCAATGAATTTTGTTTCAATATTAGGTAATTTAGCATTCAGATTATTTGGTCCCTTGTCTCGATCACATAAAATTACATTATTAAATTTAAAAAACATTTTTAGCAGTTTGAGAGAAGGTGATATTAAAAAAATAGCAAAAAAAAGTTGGGGGAATTTAGGAAAAACAATATTTGAATTAACAATATTAAAAAAATTAGTGGATAAAAAAAACAATAAAGTTACTCTATACGGTTTAGAAAATTTAAAAACGTTAATTGAAAAAAACGAGCAGGTAATATTTTTTAGTATTCACCAATCTAATTGGGAATTATTAGTTCCTGTAATTGATCAATTAGGTATTAGTGTTGGTGCAATATATAGACACATTAATAATAAATTTATTGATAAATTTATTTTAAAAAAAAGAAATCAAAGTATTAATACAAAAAGAAGTTTCTATACCCCTAAAGGAAAGGAAAGTGCAAAAGAAATTATTTCTGCAATAAAGAACAATTCTTCAATGATATTGCTTATTGATCAAAAAGATACTGCAGGAGATATAGTTAAATTTTTTAATATTTCGACAAAAACTCAAACTGGATTTTTAAAAATAGCAAGAAAGTATAATCTAAAATTGATACCAATTAAAAATACCCGTTATAATACAAATAACTTTTCAATTTCTTTTTACCCTCCAATTAAACCTTTTGAAACGAATATGTCTGATACAAAAGCAATGTTATCTATACATAAAATTATTGAGAAATGGATTTTAGAAAATCCATCACAATGGTTCTGGCAACATAATAGGTTTAATTAATTTTTTTTATATTAACACCGATTGTTTTATCATAAAATTTAATTGCAACATAGTCTCTTTCTTTTATTTGTTTTGAATTTTTTATTATTTTTTTTGATTTGCTAAGAAGAACATATCCTTTTTTTAGATTACTTTTGATGGAACTGGAATTAAGCAACCGCAATAAATCATTAAATATTTTTCTTTGATGATTTCTTTTATTATCTATTGTTCTTTCCAAATTAGGATATAGTTTTTGAAGTTCTTTATTTTTTAATTTTACTAAATATTGAGGAGATTTTATCATTCTACTTAAATTTCTAAAAATTAAAAATTTTTTTTCTTGAATAATTTTAATTTCTCTGGTCAAATTTTCAAAAATTAATTGAAATTTATCTTTATATGATTTTAATATATGATCTGGAGATTTTAAAAGTCTGGTCAAGTTAAATAATAAATCATTGTTTGAGGAATAATTATATTTAATCAATTTATTTAATCGATAAGAAAAATTAGCAATAATATTTGCTAATTCTTTTTTTATTGGCACAACAAATTCTGCTGCGGCTGTTGGTGTCGCGGCTCGAAAATCACTAACATAATCAATAATTGTTGTGTCAGTCTCATGTCCAATTGCTGAAATAATGGGAATATTTGATTTAAAAACTGCCTTAGCTAATTCTTCATCATTAAATGTCATTAAGTCCTCTGTGCTACCTCCTCCTCTTGCAATTATTATTACTTCTGGTTGATTTATATATGAACTACTATTAAAGCCTTTTAAGGCAGTAATGATTGATGTTGCAGCTTCTAATCCTTGTACAGCTACTGGCCATATATCTACATTAATTGGAAATCTGTCTTTTAATCCATTAATTATATCGTGAATCACAGAACCGGTAGGCGAGGTAATAATTCCTAATCTTAAAGGCAAGTATGGGATACTTTTTTTATATTTTTGATCAAACAAACCTTGTGTTTGTAACCTTTTTTTTCTCTCCTCAATTAATTTAAGTAATGCTCCTTCGCCTGCTATTTCTAATCTATCAATATCAATTTGATAGGTTGTTCTATATCTAGACCATGATGTAATTTTTCCTGTAACAATTACTTCTATACCGAGCTTAGGTGTAAATTGAAGGTATTCTTTTTTACTGGCCCACATTACACCGCTTATAATCGAATCATCATCTTTAAGCGTCAAATAAATCTGTCCTTTTGTTGCTGTCTTAATCTCTGAAATCTCTCCTCGAATTCTGAGATAACTAAAATTGGAATCGATTACATCGCGAAATAATTTATTAAATTCTGAAACATAATATTCAGGAATATTAACTTTTTTTTGCAACTATTATCTCTTTTTTTGAAAAAATTTTTTCAATATTGCTGAGCATTCAGTTTCATTAATTCCTCCATAAACCTCGGGAACAAAATAATTTTTTGTACTATAAATTTTCATAATACTTTCTAATGATCCTTTTTTTTCATCATAAGCCCCAAAATATATCCTATTAATTCTAACCTCACTGATTGCAGCAGCGCACATTGCGCACGGCTCTAGTGTAATAAAAATTGATGTATTAATTAAATATTTAGTCTGTTTTATTTTACAAGCTTTTTCAATAAGAATCATTTCAGCATGTTTTGTTGGATTTTTTTGCCTAATAATCTCATTATGGGCTGACGAAATGAGTAAATTGGTTCTATTATCAACAAGTATTGCGCCAACAGGAATTTCATTCAACAAATAAGCTTTTTTTGCTTCTTTTTTAGCAAGATTCATAAAATAGTTTATATTCATAATATCAAGTATGGATGTTAAATTATAATAATAAAAATACTTTACAATGAAAAAACCTATTATTGGAATTACACTTGATGGTGAAGAGTCAGGACAATATTCAAAATTTCCCTGGTATGCAATTAGAAAAAACCATCTGTTTTCCATTGAAAAATTTGGAGGCATTCCTTTCCCTCTTTTTCATTCCCTAACCAGCCTAACTGATATGCTTTCAATGGTTGATGGAATTATTATCACAGGTGGAAACTTTGATATTGATCCAACTCTCTATGGTGAAAACAACGATCATTCCCGAGTATTAAAAAATGCTAGGACTAATTTTGAAATGAAGATTTGCGAAATGAGTCTAAAAAATAATCTACCTGTTTTAGGAATTTGCGGGGGCGAACAATTACTCAATATTTGTTTTGGAGGAACATTAATTCAAGATATTAAGAAATATAATGAAAATTCATTAGAACATGAACAAACAAATCCTCGTAATGAAACAAGCCATAGTGTTGAAATAAAAAAACGAACAAAGCTATTTGAAATAATCAAGGATTCAGAAATTCATGTTAATAGTGCGCATCATCAAGCCGTAAACAAATTAGGAAAAAATCTAATTATAAATGGAGTGGCTCCTGATGGTATTGTTGAATCTATAGAAAGTACTGAACACGATTGGTGCATTGGCGTTCAATGGCACCCCGAATTTTTAATTACAAAGGCTGACGAATTATTAATATCAAGCTTTATAGAATTCTCTCAAAAGAAATTATGAGAATCGCAAAATACATTTCAAATGCAGGATACTGTTCTAGAAGAGATGCGGAAAAATTAATATTAAGTGGCAAAGTTTATATTAATGATATCTTATGTGAAAAACCCAATGTTAACGTTAATCCTAATGATAAAATATTAGTTGAAAAACAATTAGTTAAACTTAAAAACAATATAAGATTGTGGAAAATATACAAACCACCCAGAATAATTTGTACCAATAAAGATCCACAAAAAAGAAAAACTATTTTTGATATTCTACCAAATGATCTTCCGCGAGTTATCTCTGTTGGACGTTTGGATTTTATGAGCGAAGGTTTGCTTCTGCTCACCAATAACGGTGATTATGCCAGAAAGCTTGAACTACCAACTTCAAATGTTCTGCGAGTTTACAGATTGTGTTTAAAAGGAGACATTACAAAAAATATGATTAAACAAATTAATAAAAATATATCTATAAATGGGATTAATTATAAAAAAATTTCAGCTAAGATAGAAAAATTTCAAAACCCCTACACATGGGTGATTTTTAAATTAAAGGAAGGAAAAAATAGAGAGATTAGAAATATTTGTAAATTTTTTAAATGGAATATTATTAAATTAATAAGAATTCAATATGGTGCGATAAAATTATCCAAACAAAAAATAGGTGAAATTCAAGAAGTAAAAAAACTTCCTGCTGAATTATGTTAAATATAATCGGTGGTTTCAAAAAAAAAACGAAACTAGATGTCCCGATAATTAATGTAAGACCAACGTCGTCAAAAAAGCGAGAAGCAATATTTTCGATAATAGAAAGTAAGAATCTAAAAAATAAGAGTGACATATATTCTAATGGGTACTTTTTAGATCTTTTTGCTGGAAGCGGTTCACTTGGATTAGAAGCGATTTCAAGAGGGGCAAAATATTGTTATTTTTATGAAATTGCTAAAGAAGTTATTGAAACTTTGAAAAGTAATTGTCTTAAAATATGTGAATATAATAATTATAAAATTATAAAAAAAGATATAACAAAGTCATTGTTTGAAGAAATAAATAATCCTCTTTCAGTTATATTTATTGATCCGCCCTATACTTTAGCGCCATTTGAAAATATTTTGCATAATTTATTAAAAGCGAATCTAATATTAAAAGAAACTATCATTATTATAGAATCTGAAAAAAAAACGAAAGTAAGTTTTCCTTATTCAATAAAAACCATAGATGAGCGATATTATGGTAAAACAAAAATTACTTTTTTATGCTTAAATGATTAGCTTAGATATTTTTTTGTAAGAATTTTGCCTTGTTCAACGGCTGGTTGATCAAATGGATTAACATCTAGAAAATAACAAGTAGCTACTGTCTCTAGCATACCCAGTGTCATTAACTGGCCTAATGAAAATTCATCGATTTTAGGCAAGTTGATTTCTCTATATGCTAATCCATTTTGATTAAATGTATCCATTGTTGCTTGTTGTTCTGCCTGCATCAGATCGCCCATGAATTTACCCGCTAAATATGAAGATTTTTTATGAGATTTCAAAGTTTTCTCATGAATTTTTAAGCCAAGCTTTGAATGATTTGTTGTGATAAAAGAAAAAAACTTATCCTTTGGCCCCCCTAAGTATAATTGTAATTGACTATGTTGATCTGTTGTTCCAACAGCATGTATTGGAGTAATGCCTTTGCCATCTTTTCCAATGCTTTCACCCCACAATTGCATATACCATTTTCCAAAATAAAACAAAGCATCAGAGTAAGTCATTAAAACACTATTATTAATTTGATTCGTGCTTATGTTTGAGGTAAAAAATTTTGCTAGTTTCAGATGCTCGTCAAAAGAACCTTCTTTTACCTTGGTCAATATATTTTGAACACCATTATGAATTTTTTTTACATCAATACCCGCAATAATAGCTGGTATCATTCCAACATTGGAAAAGACTGAAAATCTACCTCCTATGTTAACCTCATGATTCAGTATTGTGCATTTATATTGATTAGAAATTTCTCTTAGTGAACTAGCTTTGTTTTCTGTAATAATAAGACAGTTTTTTAAAAAAGAATCTAATTGATTTTCTTGATCAAAAAATTGAATTAAGGATGCAAATTGACTTAAAGTTTCAGGTGTCTCTCCTGATTTTGAAATTATAATGCACCCAGTTTTTTTTAAATCAATTTTTTCTATTGAATATTTAAAGCTAATTGGATCAATATTGTCATAAAACGAAATTTTATTTTTTTCCCTATTTTGCAGTATATTGATTAAAGCTTTAGAACCCAAATTTGACCCGCCAGTGCCAAAAATCATAAAATGATTTTTATTTTTTGAAAAATCATTAGCGTTTATAATTGCTTGATTCAGAAGATCTTCATTATAAGTAATATTTAAGGCGGGCATTTTCAAAATTTCATTTTGAATATTATTTACAATTTCAATATCATTTTTTGTTAAAACAATTTTAATGTCCACATTGTGGTACTTAACAATAAGATTATTCATGATGATTTAGAAAAAGATAAAACGCTTTTTCTTTTTGACTTTAATTTTTTCAGTTTTTGTTAAAATTTCACCTTCAGAAATTTTCTCCCCTTTGAAATTCTTATCTCTTATTCTTTCTGATTCCTTAACTGCGTCAAGTACTTCTTCTTCATTATCCCAATCAGTCTGAAAAACACCATCTGTCTTTTTTTCTTGAGCAAATTCCTGATCAAATTCTTTACGTATATTATTTGAAACATCAGTTGCATTTGCTTTTGATAAAATATTATTCATAGTTGAAAGTTTTTTCTCTGAATTTTGCTCTTTTTCATCTAAACCAAATAAAATTTCTTTAGCTAATTCTTTTTCAACATCGTCAATGTTTTTTTGTTGTAATTGATCTGGATCCACAAGATCAAAATCTGGAGGAATAACAAGAGGGGGATTCTTGATTGTTTGAAACTCATCTATAGATTTTCTTGTCACTCCAGCACTTTCTCGTATATTGGAACAAGAACTGAGTAAAATAGCAAATATTATAATAACAAAAATAAATATTTTATTGTACAGCATTATTTTATAAACTTTTTTTTCAATTCTTTTAATACTTGATAAAGAATCATTAATACCCCAAAAGTTATATAAATATCAGCAAAATTGAAAGCAGGCCAGTAAAAGTCTTTATAGTGCAGATATATAAAATCCAAGACATAATTATTCATTCCTCTGTCAACAATATTTGAAAGTGCCCCTGCTACAATAACAGCTAGGCCCCATTTTTCTGTTTCATTAGATGTATTTATCATCATATAAATCAAGAAAGCTGTAATCACGGACCCGATTAGTATAATCACCCATGAAGGTATTAATCCTGAAAAAAGACCAAATGAAATTCCGTAATTGTGAATGTGCGCTATATCCAAAAAATAAATAATTGGTATAAAAGAGTTTAAAGCAAGATAATTAAATACAATTTTTTTTATTGTAAAATCTATGATAATTAACAAGAATATAAAAAAAAATTTATTCACAATACAAACTATTCTTTAATAACAACGGAGCAACGTTTACAAATATCACCTGAATTTATTTCACTGTCAAATTTCCAGCATCTTTGGCATTTTGCTCCTTTTGCTTTTTTTACATCAACAACAACATCCTTAATATCATCGATGCTAAATCCAGATGAATATTTGTCACCAGCCACAATGGTTGCAGAAGAAGTAATGGCCATTTCTGCCATATCTATATTTTCAATTATTGAGTTAATTTCCTTGGATAAATAAATGTCAATATGTGATTCTAAACTTGATCCAATTGTTTTATCAGCTCGTTTTACTTCTAAAGCGCCAGTAATCACCTTTCTAACATCTTTAACTTTTTCCCATTTTTTTGCAATTACGTCATTTTTAAATTTTATTTCAGTTTTAAAAAATTCTTCCAAATGAATACTTGAGCCATTTCCTTTCGATTTCCATGCTTCTTCACATGTAAAAACTAAAAAAGGAGCTAACCAGCGAACTATAAAATTAAAAAGTATGTCTAATAATGTTCTTGCTGCTCGTCTTTTTTTAGAGTTAAAACTATCACAGTAAATTGTATCTTTTCGAATATCAAAATAAAACGACGATAAATCATTTGAACAAAAATTAAGTAAAGTAGTAAACATCAGATGAAAATTATAAGATGAGATGCAATCTTGAATAATCTGATCTATTTCCCATAAGCGATGTAATATAAATTTCTCTAATTCTGGAAATTCAGCAACATCTATTTTTTCATTTTCTTTAAATTCGTATAAATTTCCAATTAAATAACGTAAAGTATTTCTTATTCTTCTGTATGAGTCTGTTTGGGCTTGCAAAATAGCATTGTCTAATTTCAGATCATCATAATAATCAGACGCCACAACCCAAAGTCGCAAAATATCAACTCCGTATTTATTTAAAATATCATCAGGAGCCATAGTGTTGCCAAGAGATTTAGACATTTTTCTTCCCTTACCATCAACAACAAACCCGTGTGTGAGTACGCTTTCATACGGCGCCCTTCCTCTTGTGCCACAAGATTCTAACAAAGAGGAGTGAAACCATCCCCGGTGTTGATCACTTCCTTCAAGATACATTGATGCTGGCCATTTTAAATCTTCTCTTTTTTCTAGACAAAACGCGTGTGTTGAACCGCTATCAAACCACACTTCAACAACATCCTTGACTTGATCATAATCCTCTATCTTATATTGGTCCCCTAAGAAACGCTTAGGGTCACTTGTAAACCATGTATCACTTCCTTCCTTTTCATAAATATCAGCAATTCTGTTAATTACACTAATATCTCTTAAAGGTTTGCCATCTTTCTTGCTGATAAAAAGCGGCAAGGGAACCCCCCATACCCTCTGTCTTGAGACGCACCAATCAGGTCTTGTCTCTATCATTGATCTCAGTCTAACTTGTCCTTGAGCTGGATAAAACACGGTTTCATCAATTGACTTTAATGCTTTTTTTCGTAAATTTTGTTTATCCATGGAAATAAACCATTGCGGTGTGTTTCTAAAAATTAATGGCGCCTTTGATCTCCAAGAGTGAGGATAACTATGACATAATTTTCCTAAATAAACCAACCTGTCCAATTCTTTCAATTTTTCAGCAATTTTTTGATCAACCTTATAAACATGTTCACCAACAAAACCTTTTGCATGTTCATTAAATTTGCCTTCATCAGTAACGGTTTGAACAATTTCAATATTATTTTTTACACCTAAATTATAATCATCGGCGCCATGCCCTGGAGCCACATGAACCACTCCAGTTCCTTGTTCAAGAGTGACAAAATCAGCTTCGAGTACTTTAACAGCAAAATCATATCCAATATTATTGAATGGATGTTTGCATTCGGTGTCCTTTAATTCTTTACCTAAAAAACTTTTTTTAACTTTAGTTTTGGTAACGCCAATTTCTTTCATCACACTATCTTGCAAGTCTTTAGCGATCATTACTTTGTCGTTAATTTTTGCAATACTTGAATGATTGATTTCTATTATTTGAATTAAAACATACTCAAGATCTGCGCTATATGCCAAAGCTCTGTTGCCAGGTATTGTCCAAGGCGTTGTAGTCCATATTAAAATATCATTGTCAATTAGTCCTTCAATGTTACTTTTTGTAACTTTAAATTTCACGTAAATTGTGTTTGATGTATGATCTTTATATTCAACCTCCGCATCTGCTAGTGCGGTTTTTTCTACCACTGACCAAAGAACTGGCCTAGATCCTTTATACAAGCTTCCATCAAGCAGAAATTTTCCAAGTTCTCTGACAATCTGAGCTTCCGCTTCATTTGACATAGTCAGATATGGATTACCCCAGTCGCCTTCAACACCAAGTCGTCGAAATTCTTTCTTTTGAATATCTATCCATTTTTCGGCAAATTCACGGCATTCTTGTCTGAATTGAACAATTGGAACATCATCTTTATTTCGCCCATTCTTTCGATACTCTTCTTCAATTTTCCACTCAATAGGCAGTCCATGACAATCCCAACCAGGAACATAAATCGAGTCCTTGCCAGTCATTTGTTGTGTTCTTACAATGACATCTTTTAAAATTTTATTAAGGGCTGTTCCCATATGAATATGCCCGTTGGCATATGGTGGACCATCATGAAGAACAAACTTTTCTCTGCCTTTTGATTTTTCTCTTAATTGTTGAAAAATTTTCTGCTTATCCCATTCCTCTAATATTTTTGGCTCTTTCTGAGAAAGATTTGCTCTCATCTCAAAAGATGTTTTAGGTAAAAATATTGTATCTTTGTATTCCATTTATCGTTTGGAGTGATAAGCTTTAACTAACTGAATATCTTTTTGAATTTGTTCGGCAAGTGAAGCAAAATTATCAAATTTTTTTTCTTCTCTAATAAACGTGAGAAATTCAACAGTCAATTCTTTACCGTATATATCTTGATCAAACTCAAATAAATGCGCTTCTAGCAATAATTTCTTCCCACCAACCGTTGGTCTTTCGCCAAAATTAGCGATACCATTACTCCATTTATTTATGAATCTAGCTCTTATGGCATATACACCTTTTTTGGGATGAATTAATTCTCCGGGAACTAAATTAGCTGTAGGAAAATTCATTGCAGTTGCCCTTCTATCACCCTTTATCACAGTTCCTTGCATTGACCAATTTCTTCCGAGAAATAAATTAGCTTTTTCCATATTGCCCTCCCTAATAAATTCTCTAATTCGTGATGATGAATAAACTACGGCGTTATAGTCTGATGTAATTGGTTGAATAACATTTGTATCAAATCCAAGGATCTTGGACTGTTCTTGCAATAAATTTACATTACCTTTTCTATCTTTTCCAAATTTGAAGTCATAACCCACAATTAAGTGCTTGGAATGTAATTTTTCTACAAGTATTTTAGTAATAAAATCTTTTGGACGCATTGATGCTATATTCTCGTCAAATAGCAGGCAAAAATAATGGTCAATGCCCTGTTTATCTATCAAGTGAACTTTTTCTTCTTCAGTAATTATTTGAAAATTACGATATTCATGAGAAAAAAATTGTCTTGGATGAGGTTTGAAACTTAATATTGCTGATGAACAATTTTTTATTTTAGAATATTCAACTAATTCATCAATAATTTTTTGATGACCTAAATGCACGCCATCAAAATTACCAATGGCTAAATTGATATTTGCAACACTGGTTTGTGAATCCGATTGAATGTTATGTATTTGCACGAATTAGTCTTTTGATAAGCAGTTAAATTAATTTTTTTATGACTATTAGTATAAAATAAGAATTATTCATCAAAATTATTTCCCAGTCGCATTACTGTAGTTGAGGAATATTGTTTGTCTTTATGCAAAATCGAGCATTTAATATTTTTCTGATTGAAAACATTTGGAAATAATTGTGGCTCAAGACATAATGCGTATTGATACCCATAATTTTTATTAAATTTACCATTATATGATTGTTCCATCATATTCCCTGTGTAAAATTGCACACATGGTTGATCACTTAAAATTTGCACCCCCATTTTAGTTTTATCACTATAGAGTGAAGCGATATTTTTTAATGTGCCATCATATTTCTCAACAATATAACAAAGATCAATTCCATTATCTTCTAATTCATAATTATTGATTTTTTTGAAACTACTAAAATCATATTTTGTTTTATTTGTATTGTTTATTCTTCCTGTTGGAATAAAATTTTTATCAATATCGCAGTAAGAACGAGAGTGGATTTCGAGACAATGTCCTAAAATTTTTTGATAGAATTTTTTGTGACCATGAAAATTCCAGTAGTTGTGGTTGGTTAAATTAACAAGAGTGTCATGATCAGTTGTAACATGAAATTGAATAATAAATTCATTGTTATCATTAAGCATATATTTACTTCTGCACTCAAGATTGCCGGGATAACCTTCCTCTAAATGAGGAGACTTATAATGAAGTTCACAGGATATTTCTCCCGAGTTTTCATCTAAAGAATCTATATACCACACTTTTTTATTAAATCCAGATCGACCACCATGTAAATGATGGGGCCCATCATTTGAAGACAATTCATATGTGCGGTCATTCAAACTGAATTGACCATTGGCAATGCGTCCGCAGACTCTGCCTATAATACAATTTAAATAACTTCTGTCTGATATGTATTCTTCAAAATTTATATAACCAAGCAACACATCTTCATATTCATCTGAATTATTATTATAAGGAATAAGAATATTGTTTATATAACCGCCAAAATTATAAAAACTAATTACATAATTGTTTTTATTAGTGAATGTTATTTTGTATACTTGATGATTTTCTATATCCGTAATTTTTTCTTTTTTGATTCTCATTCGATAAAAAGTAAATATCTGTTTATAATATTTTTTCATTGTTATATATTGAAGTTTAGTAGATAATTTTTTTTTAGTTATGAAGATCAACCTTGGAATAGCGCCCATAGCATGGAGCAATGATGATATGCCTGATCTTGGTGGAGACACTCCCATAGAAACTTGTTTATTTGAGGCGCGATCCGTAGGATTTAGGGGCATTGAACTAGGGGGAAAATTTCCGAGAAATCCAGGCACAATTAAATATCTATTAAATAAATTTGATCTTGAGATGCCAGGTGGTTGGTATGGGGCTTATTTAAACGAAAGAAGTGTCGAAGAAGAATGGCAAGCCATGCAAAATCAGATAGAATTATATAAATTGATTAATTCTTCTGTTTTTATATTCGCCGATGTCTCTGGATCCATTCAAGGGGAACCAAAAATTCCACTTAACAGGAGGCCAAGATTAAAAGACAATGAATGGAATGATTATTGTAATAAAATTTCTGAAATTGCAAAAAGATTGTCCGATATTGGATTGCCAATGTCATACCACGAGCACATGGGGACCATAATTCAATCAGAACAAGATGTTTGTCGATTGCTTGATAATACTAATGATAAAACATCACTACTTTTTGATACAGGCCATATTCTTTTTGCAAAAGGCGATTATGAATCAATTTTAAAGAAATATGTCAGCCGAGTTAATCACGTACATTGTAAGGATATAAGAAAGAAAATATTAGATAGATCGCTTTCTAATGATCTAAGCTTTAGAGATTCATTTTTAAAAGGAGTTTTTACAGTACCTGGTGACGGCTGCATCAATTACAAACCATTATTTAAAACCCTGTATGACAACAAATATTCGCAATGGCTGATAGTGGAAGCTGAACAAGATCCCAAAAAAGCAAATCCACTGGAGTACGCCAAAATTGGTTATAAATATCTTAATAGAATATTAACTGAAGTTGGTTATCAGATTTAATTTCTAATAACTGGAGCTTTCTTCAAATTCTTTTACTTCTTTCATTTCTTTAACAATGTTTTGAGCAAACGATGACATTGCTCTATAATCAGATGATATGGTTACAAACTGATAACCAAGAGCTATCATTTCTTTTGCGTATTGAGTGGTTCCATTGTGAATACCTGCGATTTTACCGTATTCTTTAGCTTTATTGACTATTAGTTTAATATTTGAAAACACAGGATCTTCTTTAACATCAAATTGTGGTTTTAAACCATAAGCTAAACTCATGTCAGCGGGTCCTATGTAAACACCATTTAGATTTTCAACAGACAATATCTCATCAAGATTATTGATAGCTTCTTCAGTTTCAATCATTGCTAGCGTTATAATTTGAGAATTCGCATTTTGGATATAATCTAAACCATAAACTAACTGTGCTCGGATAGGACCGAAACTTCTTTGACCCAAGGGGGGATAATAGCAATAAGAAACAAATCTTTCGCACTCTTCTTTATTATTAATCATAGGTGCTATAATTCCGCATGTGCCAGAATCAAGCATTTTCATAATTATTCCAGGCTCATTCCAAGGAACCCTGGCGAAGGGAATTGTGGAGGAGTTAGAAATTGCCTGAAGCATAGATATGGATGTGGAATAATCATTAATCCCGTGCTGCAAGTCAATAGTTAAAGAATCCCATCCCATTTTAGACATGCTTTCTGCAGTCAAACTATTTGGAATGGATAGCCAACCATTGATAGTTGCTTTACCACTTTTCCAAATATCTAAAATAGAGTTCTTAAACATATGGATCTAATAATGAAAATTTATAATTATATCTAGGTTTTTATACCAAATAAATTTATAATATTAATCTTTAATTAACAGAAAAAAACATTAGAGCTAATGAAATATCTTCACACGATGGTCCGGGTTCAAAACATAGAGGATTCACTAAATTTTTATTGTGATAAACTTGGGCTCAAAGAAATAAGAAGAATGGAAAATGAAAAAGGGAGATTTACTCTAATTTTTCTTGGTGCTGAAAATAGTGATGATCGGCATGCCTTGCTAGAGCTCACTTATAATTGGGATCCGGAAGAGTACACTGGAGGGCGTAATTTTGGTCACTTAGCTTATAGTGTGAATAATATTTATGAAACATGTAATAGATTAATAGAAAACGGTATTACTATTAATCGCCCCCCACGTGATGGACATATGGCGTTCATCAAATCACCTGATGGTATTTCTATCGAAATACTTCAGGAAGGAGAATCTCTTCCAATTAAAGAACCTTGGAAATCTATGGAAAATAATGGTACGTGGTAGTTTAATCCCAACTCTCTAGTGCCATTTGTTTTCTGCCTAAAGGAGTTAAGTCATCAACAGTGGGAAGTTTTATATTTTTTTGATTCAATTTTTTGTCCTATTTTGACATACATTGTCTACCCTTTTTTGTCCTTTGTCCCTTAACTGGAGATACACTGAATTTCATTGCATCAATCAAATACTGTTGGAACTTTGACTCAGTAGCAGTTTCAATTTTTACAACTTTGTCTACTGCATCAATAATTGTTTTTCGTTTTCTAACATCCAATAAGGCGGCGCTTGCGCCAATTCCAGCAGCATTTCCTACAGAAATAATTTTTTCTTTTGTTGAGGTCGGAATGATGTCTAATAAAGCGACATATCTGGCATCCAAATGAGTACCAAAGGCTCCCGCTAATAATATTTGGTCAAAATCAGTACATTCAAGGTAGTCCATTAATATCGAAATGCCTGCAGAAAGCGCTGCTTTAGCTAATTGAATTGAGCGTATATCTGCTTGTTCAACATAAATTGACTGTTCGCCTTGGTCGGCCAACAAAAATCTTGTAGTGTTGTTCTTTTTTGAAAAACGCTCTGGTGTAACTGATTCAACAAAAAGCCCACTTTGGTCAATAATGCCAGCCTCAGCAAAAGAAACAATAGCCTCAATAATGCCACTACCGCAAATACCTATAGCTTTTATCTGTGCTAATTCAAAATTTGGTTCATCAGACCAAGCATCACAACCGATAACTTTATAACGTACATTTAAGGTTTCTTTATCAATTCTCACTCTTTCGATTGCGCCATAAGTCGCCCGCACTCCGGAACTAATTTCTGCCCCTTCAAAAGCAGGGCCTGTTGGAGATGAAGTTGCATAAACCCTGCTTTCCTTTGCAAGCATAATCTCAGCATTAGTACCAATATCAACAAGCAAGGTTGTTTGGGAATGCATTATATGCATCTGACTAAGGTATGCCGCAGCAGTGTCTGCACCAACATGGCCAGCAATCAAAGGCAAAAAGGATATCCTAGTTTTGGAATATAAATCAAAACTTAAGTCCTTAGCGTCGACGTCTAACCAGCTTCTTGTTGCTGCTGTAAAAGGAGCCCTTCCGAGTTCAACTGGAGAGATGCCGAAAAAAATATGGTGCATAATTGGATTGCCAACAAGAACAATCTCTAATAATTTATCCCATTGAAGTTCTAATATTCCACAAGCCTCATGCAACATTTCAGTAATCTTGGTGCGCACAGCGCGTGTCAATTTTTTATCGCCATCCTTGTTCATCATCACATAAGAAACTCTACTCATAAGGTCTTCACCATAGCGAATCTGTGGATTCATTGCAGATGATTCATACAACAAACTTCCATTTTGTAAGTCATAAATATAGAGCGCTAAGGTTGAAGAGCCGATATCAATTGCAGCGCCAATAATTTGTTGTTTACCTTGAGGATAAAGTGCAACAACTTCATTATTATCACGCACTGCAACTGTAAGATTGCCTTTAGTCTTATGAATTAAACCTTGTAATTCTCTTAACAAACTAAAATCAACTTTTGCATTTATGCCTTGCTTTTCAAGCTGCGCCAATAAGTTTTCTGTAGCCGAAGGATTTTCATCCAAAATTGATTCTTCAAGTTCACAATTTAGAAGACTGATTGCGCTAGAAAGAGAATAATTTTTTTTTGCACTTTTTTTACTGATGTAGGCCTTATGTTCCTGACTTTCTTCAGGCACATCTATAACCAAATCACCTTGGATACGAGTTTGACAAGCTAAACGCTTACCTTTATAGTTCGGATTATCAGCAATTAATTGCCTCTCAAGACTAGTCAACCCACTCACATTTTCGGCTTTACATTCAACCCCAAACTTTGAGTGTTTGCCTTCAGAAATTTCAACCCAACATTGATGACATTGGCCATAGCCACCACAAAGAGAACGTATAGCAACGCCTGCATCTTGCGCAACTTGAAGCAAGGTTTCTCCTTGCTCGCTTCTATATTTTAGGCCTGATGGCGTAAAACAAATTTGCTGTGTCTCATCCACGACTAAACATCCCCTCTGTTAACCAATTTAGGTACGTCTTCTGCGATGTCGCCCTTCACGGGTTGAACCGCCCTCTGCAGCAGGTTTTTTATAATTAAGAATCCAAGAACTGCACCCATCATCAACTCCGGTCAATACATCCGCAGCCCTAATTGCTTGAACTAGCTCTGGGTGAAGTGGGTTAACTATCGCTGACGTCATTCCTGCAACTATCGACATTGGCAAAAAGGCATTGTTAATACCGTTACGTTGTGGCAAACCAAAACTCACATTTGAAGCCCCGCAGATTGTGTTCACCTTCAGTTCAGAACGCAACTTGCGAACTAAATCAAAAACCTGATTGCCTGCCTGTGAAACCACTCCGATAGGCATAATTAATGGATCTACAACAACATCTTGAGGTTTAATGCCATAATCGGCTGCATGCTCAACAATTTTTTTTGCCACATTAAATCTTTCGTTTGGATTCTGATTAATGCCAGTTTCGTCGTTCGAGATGGCCACAACAGCAGCTTCGTATTTTTTCACCAAAGGAAGAACACGCTCTAACACTTCCGTTTCGCCTGTGGTTGAATTAACTAATGCACGACCTTGATAAGCTGCTAGACCAGACTCAAGCGCTTCAATAATTGAAGAATCTATACATAAAGGAACATCAACAACTGACTGTACACGGTGTATAGCTTCAGCTAGTATAGCAGGTTCATCAGCAAGAGGGATTCCGGCATTGACGTCAAGCATTTGAGCGCCCGCTGAGACTTGCGCAATAGCATCCGCCTCAACCCGCGAATAATCCCCAACCTTCATTTCTGCGGCAAGAATTTTTCTACTGGTTGGGTTGATGCGCTCTCCAATCATAACAAAGGGCTGTCCAAAACCGATTGTGACTTCTTGTTTTGCTGACGATAAGATCGTAGCTGTCATTCTTTAATTTACTCCGTATGTTATTAATAATTATCTTTAGGTTGCGATGGCTTTGTGATTATTCTAGCATCATCCACGATGATTATTTTGATCTACATCAATTTCCCATCACCAACCACAAGGAATGTTGACTTCATGGCTGCATAAAATAAGATCCCTTCATGCCTGAAAGAAATGGATAAAGTAAGGTTATGGACATATTAGATGAAATATATGATGCGGTTATTGATGGGAAAACGGATATAGTCATATCAAAGATTAAAGAAGCGTTAGAAAATAATATTCAACCTGATATCATTATGAAGGAAGGATTGATATCGGGGTTGGATGAGGTCGGACGACTTTATGAGGAAGGAAAATTTTTTGTGCCGGAGATGTTGATTGCTGCTCGAACAACGCAAGCAGCTCTTAAGGATCTTAGGCCCCATCTTGTTAAACAAGGAGTGAAACCGGCAGGAAAAATTGCAATCGGCACAGTCCAGGGCGATTTACACGATATAGGCAAATCGATTGTTGCGATGATGTTTGAAAGTAGTGGATTTGAAATTGTGGACTTAGGAGTTGATGTTCAGCCTGAAAAATTTATATCAGCGATTAATGATGGAGCTCAAATTATTGCACTCTCTGCACTTCTAACAACGACTATGACAAACATCAGGACAACTATTGAATCTATCGAGAAAGCCAAATTACGAGATAGAGTGATTATCATGGTGGGTGGAGCACCAGTAACCGAAGAATTTTCTGCTGAAGTTGGAGCCGATGGTTTCGCTCAAGATGCTCCTTCTGCCGTCCGTAAGGCACGTGAATTAATGGATGGTAAAAATATATCAACATAAACTATTGAGAGAAACAATGAGTAGCCGTGAAAGAATGAGATCTGCGCTTCAACACAAAACGCCAGACAGAGTGCCTATTGACTTTGGCAGCACTGCTGTAACAGGTATTCATTGTAGTATTGTGGAGGCACTCCGTGATTATTATCATCTTGAAAAGAAACCAGTCAAAGTTCATGAACCTTACCAGATGCTGGGAATGTTAGAAGATGATTTGCTAGATGAATTATGTATTGATGTTGAAGGAATTTGGGGACGTAACACAATGTTTGGATTCCCAAATGAAAATTGGAAGGAATTTAAGACTCTTTGGGGTCAAGAAATCTTGGTTTCTGAACATTTTAATACCACGGTTGACAGTAACGGAGATATCCTAATTTATCCGGAGGGAGATTTAGAAGCACAACCTAGCGGAAGAATGCCTGTCAATGGATATTTTTTTGACACGATTATCCGGCAACCGGAAATAGATGAGGCCAAACTAGACCCAGAAGATAATCTGGAAGAGTTCAAGCCTATTTCTGAAGAGGACTGTCAATATCTTTATTCTGAAATCAAAAGGGTAAGTAATTCATCAAGATGTATTTTAGGCACTTTTGGGGGAACTGCATTTGGTGATATTGCATTAGTTCCTGGACAGTTTTTAAAAGAACCTAAAGGGATAAGAGATGTAACTGAATGGTATATATCAACGAAATTAAGGCAGGATTACATCCATGCGATATTTTCTAAGCAATGTGAAATTGCAATTGCAAATTTAAAGAAAATTCATAACATAATCAAAGATGGAATTGACATTATCTTTATCTGCGGTACTGATTTTGGAACACAAAGGTCTTCTTTTTGTTCAACCAGCACCTATGATGAATTATATGCGCCATATTATAAACAAGTAAATGATTGGATTCATGAAAATACAAGCTGGCTAACCTTTAAACATTCATGTGGAGCCGTAGAAAACTTTATGCCTCATTTTATTAAATCTGGATTTGATATCATCAATCCAGTCCAATGTTCAGCAAAAGGAATGGATCCAAAACTATTAAAAACAAAATATGGTTCTGATCTAACTTTTTGGGGTGGAGGTGTTGATACGCAGCAAACATTGCCAAGTAAAAACCCAGATGATGTTTATCGGGAAGTGCAAGAAAGATGTAGAATTTTTTCAAAAAATGGTGGTTTTGTATTTAACTCAATTCATAACATACAAGCTAAAACTCCTATTCTCAACGTGGTAGCTATGTTTGATGCAGTGAAAGATTTTAATAACAGTTAACTCTTATCTTTTGATGTATCGCAACCAATATAGATAGGTCTAGTATAAAATGTCCTTGGATTGATAGGAAAGAGGATACTATATGGAAGCAAAATCCCGAGTTCGCGTTTTGAATGCGCTCAACCACATTCAGCCAGACAAGGTGCCGTTTGACCTGAGCGGACACCGAAGCAGCGGCATAAATCCCCAAACATATCGGCGTCTCAGACAATATCTAGGTCTTCCGGAGCGTCCGGTGAAGGTCTATGATATCATCCAACAAATAGCAGTGCTTGATGAAGATTTTCTCGACTGGGCAGGTGTAGACACGATTGAACTTGGTAGAGGTTTCTCGCTTGCTGACGATGATTGGAAGCCCTGGACCCTGGCTGATGGCACGGACTGTTTGATCCCAGCCTATGTCGATGTGCGCCGGGAGGGAGACAATTGGCTGCTATACGGAGGTTCTCCATCACGGACGTTAGGGATTCAAAAACCGGGCATGAACTTTTTCGATCAAAACTATTGGCCCTATCTCAATGGCGTGCCAGACACTCTCTCGTCTTTGGAACAAGACATAAATAATCAACTATGGGCGATTCCTTCGCCCCCAAACCTTGCGATCATCGATGAAGCCGCTTTTCGGAAAGGCGCAAAGGCATTGCGAGCATCAACCGGTAGGGCCATTGTCGGATTAATTGGCAACAGTATGCACGAATTGCCTCAATTTCTCTGTCGTATGGATAATTTCCTGATGCTCATGGCCTCAGAGCCACAGACTGTTCACCGGTTGCAGGATGCGCTGGTTGAAATCCATCTAAAAAACATGGAATACTACTTGGGTGCAGTTGGTCCATATATTGATATTCTCTTGGTGGTCGATGATTTGGGGACACAAATGGGGCCTTTGCTTTCCCCCAGGATGTACCGGGAGTTTCTGAAACCCCATCACAGTGTGCTCTGTAATCGGGTCAAAGAACTGGCCGATGTGAAAATCTTGTTGCATTGTTGTGGTGGGATTCGTCAATTGTTGGATGATTTGATTGACGCCGGATTTGATGCAGTAAATCCAGTTCAGATCAGTTGTAAGGGTATGGAAACGCAAGGATTAAAACAGGATTTTGGCGACAGACTCTGTTTCTGGGGCGGGGGTTGCGATACGCAAAGAATCCTTCCGGATGCCACCCCGGAAGAAATACGCCAGCACGTGCTTGAACAGCTTGAGATTTTCTCTCCGGGTGGAGGGTATGTCTTTCAGCAGGTCCATAATATTATGGCGGGAATTTC
>Ga0187827_10002031_pt1 | contig 28301 bp, 33 predicted proteins | sample ETNtaG_39_FD_167969 | JGI IMG/M metagenome (GOLD analysis project Ga0187827, IMG submission 167969) | Marine microbial and viral communities from oxygen minimum zone, Eastern Pacific Ocean - ETNP2014_SV_150_PacBio MetaG (Illumina Assembly) | ecosystem: Environmental > Aquatic > Marine > Hypoxic...
AAGAATGGCAAGAAAAAAGACGCGCGGGAAATATAAGTTGAAAACCCATCGCGCGACCGCGAAACGCTTCAAAATCACCGGCTCCGGAAAGCTGGTGCGCACGAAGATTGGGAAGGGGCATCTGCGGCGCAACACCTCTAAGCGCACCAAAGCGCTCTTCTCAAAGATGGTCGAGGTGGAATCTTCCGGGCTCAAGAAGCGCGTGCGGCGGCTGGCTCCTTACCTGCGGCGCTACAAATATAATCCGCCTTCATAGGCGGTCGGGAGAGCAATGACATGACTCGCGTGAAGACTGGGCCGTATCGACGCCGGCGCCACCGAAAAATCGTCAAGAGGATGCAGGGGCAGTTTGGCACTCGCCATCGCCTGTGGCGCCGCGCCAATGAGGCCATGCTGAAAAGCTACTGGTATGCCTACCGCGACCGTCGCGCCCGCAAGCGGGACATGCGGCGTCTGTGGATAATACGCATCAACGCGGCCGCACGGCAAAATGGCACCACCTACAGTCGCCTGATGGCTGGCCTGCGCAAGGCCGAGGTGGGCCTGAACCGCAAAATGCTGGCTGACCTTGCGGTGCGCGACCCGCAAGCTTTCGCCGCGGTGGCTGAGACGACGAAAGCACAGTGAATTCAGCGCATCTATTAGTCATGCAGCGCCCCCGGATGGGGGCGTCTTTTTTTTACGCCGCGTGACTTGCCGCTCTGCATGCGCTGTGGTAAGATTGCGCCCGCAAGCGCGGCCTACGCACGTCACGGGCCACGCCGAAAATTCGCGTGTCGCCCGGCGAATAGTCGGGTGGAATAATCTCGCACGTCGGTGGACCTGTCTGGCCGTGCCGCGCAAAAGCGGCTCCGGACAGGGATGAAGCGGGCGGACGCTGAAACGGAAAGGATGATCCACGATGGTTGATCTCTCCATGAAAGGCTTGCTGGAAACGGGCGTCCATTTTGGGCATCGCACCGGCAGGTGGCACCCCAAAATGAAGCCGTTCATCTTCACTGAGCGCAACGGCATTCACATCATCGACCTGCAGCAGACAATGGAATGCATAATGCGTTGTTTTGATATCGTGCGCGACGTGGTCGCCGATGGCGGCGAAGTTCTTTTTGTTGGCACCAAGCGCCAGGCGCAAGAAGCAATCCAGACGGAGGCCGAGCGCTGCGAAATGCCCTATGTCAACCGGCGCTGGCTGGGCGGCATGATCACCAACTGGCGTACCATGAAAGAGCGCATCGGCGAGCTGGAACGCATGGAGCGCGAGCACGAAGCGGGTGAATGGGTAGGCCTTAAAAAGAAAGAGCGACTGATGCACATGCGCAAAATCGCCAAGCTGCAATATCGACTGGGCGGCATCCGCAGCATGCGCGATTTGCCGCGAATACTGGTAGTGGTGGATATTCACCGCGAATCCACGGCGGTGCGTGAGGCCAACATTCTCGATATTCCGGTGATTGCCATGGTGGACACTAATTGTGACCCCTCCTCGGTGGATTACGTGCTGCCGGCGAACGATGACGCCATTCGGGCAATTCGATTGATTGTGGGGTACCTTGCGGATGCGGCCATCGAGGGGCGGCAATTGCGCAAGGACGAGCAACCGGAGGCCGGCCAACGCGCGGAAAGCATGGTCGCGGAAATGGTGACAGAGGCGGACGAGGACCTACTCGGCGCGGCTACTCTCGCAAAACTGAGCAGCGGCGAATTGGAATTTGAAGATGCCATCGCTGAATCGGCGGCAGATGCACCTGCGGTTGCGGAGCCTGTGCCGGATGCTGCCGAGGCCGAAGCTGGCGTCGAGGAGGGCGAGCCGGAGCTCTTGGAGACTGAGAGCGATGCCGCCGAGACAGAAGCGGCTGTCGGCCCGCAACTCGAGGAATGAGATGGCGGTATCTGTCGAACAGGTAAAGGAGCTGCGCAAGGCCACCGCTGCTCCGGTGCTGGACTGCAAGAAGGCGCTGCAGCACAGCGATGGGGACTTCGATCTGGCCGTTGACTGGCTGCGCCAGAAAGGGCTTTCCACAGCGGTGAAAAAAGCAGGGCGCATGGCCAATGAGGGCGTGATTGATGCGTACATTCATCACGGCAACCGCGTCGGCGTCGTCGCCGAGGTTAATTGCGAGACCGATTTCGTGGCGCGCTCGGAGGACTTCCGTGTTCTGGTGCATGACATTCTTCTGCACATTGCCATGGCCAATCCGCTGTGCGTGGATGTGGGTGACATCCCCGCGGGCGCGCTGGAAAGGGAGCAGGAACTTTTCCGTGAGAAAGCGATGCAGGAGGGAAAGCCAGAACACATTGCCGAGAAGATTGTGGCCGGGCGGCTGGAGAAGTATTATCAACAGGTCTGCCTGCTGCACCAATCTTTCATAAAGGATGAAGAGTTGAGCATTCAGGATCTAGTCAATCGCGCAATTGCGAAACTGGGTGAGAACATAATCGTGCACCGTTTCGCCCGCTTCGAACTGGGGAAATGAGATTCACCGGCCTCGGCTCTTGCCCACGCAGACATGGCTGAGGAATTCAAATACCAGCGCGTGCTGCTGAAGCTGGGCGGCGAGGCGCTCGCTCCGCCCTCCGGGGTCGGAATTGACCCGGGTCGAGCGGAAAAGGTCGCCAAAATTATTAAGGCGGTCGCCGCGGCGGGCGTGCAGATAGCCATCGTCATCGGCGCCGGAAACCTCTGGCGCGGGCGCACTGGAATCGAGCGCGGCATGGAGCGCACCACGGCTGACCATATGGGTATGCTCGGCACGGTGATGAACGGGATTGCGCTTCAGGATGCGCTGGAGCGCGACGGGGTGGCCACCCGCATGCAGACAGCGATTGAAATGAAAGCTGTCGCGGAGCCGTACATCCGCCGCCGCGCCGTGCGCCATCTGGAAAAAGGGCGCGTGGTTATCCTCGGGGCCGGCACCGGCAACACTCATTTCACTACCGACACGGCGGGCGCGTTGCGCGCGATGGAGATCGATGCCAACATTCTCATTAAGGCCACAAAAGTGGATGGGGTGTACGACTCCGACCCGGCTACCACGGCCGAGGCCAAGAAGTTCGACACGCTCACCTACATTGACGCGATTAACCGGCGCCTGAAAGTGATGGATAGCACCGCCCTTTCGTTGTGCATGGATAACGATATGCCCATTGTGGTGTTGGATCTCTGGGGCGAAAACAGCCTGCTGAAGGCCGTGAAGGGTGAGCTGGTGGGTACCCTGGTCAGTCAATAAACCCGGCGGCTGCTCTCTTGCCAAACATCGGCGGGCGGGTGTATCCTGTGAGCGGCACAATGAATCCGACCGGTGAAGGGTCGCTGTGTGTCGCTGGTGGAGCCCTGCACATGATTGACAATGGTTAAGGAAGCGCTGCAAGATGCGTCCGAGCGAATGCAAGCCTCGGTGCGTGTGCTCGAGGACGAACTGGCCATAATCCGGACTGGCCGGGCTTCGCCGGTGCTGGTGGAGAAGTTGATGGTCAATTATTACGAACAGCCGACGCCGCTGAATCAACTGGCCACCATCAGTGTGCCGGAGCCGCGCCTGCTTGCCATCCGGCCTTTCGACGCCAGTTCGCTGGCGGAGATTGAGCGCAGCATTCTGGCGTCAGACCTGGGATTGACCCCTAACAATGACGGCAAAATCATCCGGCTGAGCATTCCATCGTTGACGGAAGAGCGGCGGCGGGAGTTGACGCGCGTGGTCGGGAAGCGGGTGGAGAAAGCGCGCGTGGCAGTGCGCAATGTGCGCCGCGACACGCAAAACGATTTGCGTGAGTTTGAGCGCGAGAAGATAATATCGGAGGATGACTTGGAGCGCGGCCAGAAGGAATTGCAGGAACTTACGGATGATTCTGTGGAAGCGATAAACGCGCTCGGAGAACACAAGCACGATGAAATAATGCAGGTATAATAGGGCTATCAATCGAAAGCGCCACAGGCAGAATGGGACAGGCGCATCCCGCCACCGCGAAAAACCGTTCAAACTGCAGCAACACCGGAATGTCTGCATCCGAAGATAATGGCCCCCTGACGGTCATCCCGCAACATGTAGCCATCATCATGGATGGCAACGGCCGCTGGGCGCAGCAGCGCGGGCTGCCGCGGTTGGCCGGGCACCGTGCGGGCACGGACAACCTGCGCAGAGTTATTGAAGAGTGCGTTCGGCTGGGAATTAAGTACCTTACCATCTACGCGTTTTCCACCGAAAACTGGCGCCGCCCTCCGGAGGAAGTCTCGGGGCTGATGACGCTGCTGGAGAATGTGCTGGAGCGCGAATTGCGGGCGCTTCAAAAAAACGGGGTGAAGATCCGGCATCTGGGCCGCTGTGACGGCATCAACGAGCGCCTGGTGCGTAAGATAAAACATGCGGTGGAAAGCACGCGTGATAACAGCACGCTGGTGCTTAATGTAGCTTTCAATTATGGTGGCCGGGATGAGGTCGTGCGCGCTGTGCAGCGCATCATTTCCGCCGAGCTGACGCCCGAGGAAATCACCGAGAAGATGATCAGCAGCCAGTTGTACACAGCGGGGCAGCCGGACCCGGACCTGATCATCCGCACCAGCGGCGAATACCGCATTAGCAATTTTCTGGTCTGGCAGGGCGCTTATTCGGAATGGTATTTCACGCCCGCTCTGTGGCCGGATTTCGACGAAGAGGAGCTGCGCCGGGCGCTCGTGTTTTTCGGCAGCCGCGAGCGCCGCTTCGGGTTGGTCTCCGAACAAGTGGGATGATGCTGCACCAGCGGCTGATAACAGCGGCTCTGCTGGTGCCGGTTTTCCTGTGGGTGACTCATCGCGGCGGTTGGTTGTACGGTGTGGTGGTGCTGGTGCTTCTGACCATTGGCGCATGGGAGTTTACCCGCATCGCCGCTGTGGCGGGAGCGCGGCCTTCAGCTTGGGTTAGCATTGCGGGCGTGTGGGCAATTGCGGGTGGAGTGGCGCTGGCGGACGGCCGCTGGATGGTTCCGGCCGTTGCCGCGCTGCTGCTTTGCGCTACCGCATGGCACGTCATCGCCTTCGAGCGCGGCGCGCGCGCCCCGCTTCAGGATTGGGCCGTGACGCTGGCCGCACCGCTTTATCTGGGCGGGTTGGGCGGACACCTGCTGACGCTGCGTTTGTTGCCCGATGGCGCATGGTGGACACTTACCGTGCTACCCGCCATATGGCTTTCGGATACGGGCGCATATGCCATGGGTAGCTGGCTGGGGAAACGGCCGATGGCGCGTCGCACCAGCCCCAACAAAACGTGGGAGGGCTTCGCTGGCGGGGCGGTTTGGGGCGCGGTTTTCGGTGGGTTGTTGGCCGTGCTGTGGCAGCGTGTTGGCGGCCTACCCCCGGCTTTGCTCGGGTGGCGCGAAGGTGTTGTCATCGGCGCGCTCGTCTCAGTGGCGGGGCCGGTGGGAGATCTGGGAATCTCGATGCTTAAACGCCAGACCGGCATTAAGGATACCGGCCGGCTGCTTGCCGGCCACGGCGGGGTGCTGGATCGAATTGATTCGTGGCTGCTGGCGGGGATGGTCAGCTATTATTACATTTTCTGGATTGTTCTCCGCTGATCGTTGCTCGTTTGTCTAGAGCGAGACCTTTGTCGCCGGCGTGGCTCCAAAGGGTATTCCGGCGTGCCCTGCGCGGTCCGGGAGGCTGCGGCATGCAGCGGTTTGAGCACCGAAAGGAGAAGCGAAATGACGAGTTGTGAGCCGGACCGCAACCTTGCGCTGGAACTGGTGCGGGTGACCGAGACGGCTGCGCTCGCGGCCGGGCGCTTTATGGGGCGCAACGACAAAAACGGTAGTGACGAGGCCGCAGTGGAAGCGATGAGGCTGATGCTTAACAGCATCGAGATGGAGGGAACGGTCATTATCGGCGAGGGCGAAAAGGATGATGCCCCAATGCTGTTTAACGGCGAGAAGCTGGGGACAGGAAACCCTCCGGAGGTGGATATCGCCGTGGATCCCATAGACGGCACCCGATTGCTGGCGCTGGGGCGGGCAAACGCGCTGGCGACCGTGGCGGTGGCCGACCGCGGCAGCATGTTCGACCCGGGCCCGTTCGTGTACATGCAGAAAATCGCTGTCGGGCCGAGTGCAAAGGGCGCGATAGACGTGGAGGCTTCCCCGCTGGAGAACCTGAACCGCATCGCCCACGCGAAGCGATGCGGAGTAGATGATCTGACTGTGGTGGTGTTGGACCGCCCGCGCCACGAGCAATTGCTCGCGGAGCTGCGCGCCACCGACGCGCGCATCCGCCTGATAACGGATGGAGACGTCGCCGGGGCTGTAATGACCGCCTGGCCCGAGTCCGGAATTGACGTACTCATGGGGGTCGGCGGCACGCCGGAAGGAGTACTATCGGCATGCGCGCTGCAGTGCATGGGCGGTGAACTGCAAGGCAAGCTCTGGCCGCGCAACGGGGAGGAGATTCAGCGCGGCGAGGCGATGGGCTACGACTTTGATGTAGTGTTGGGCATGGAGGATCTGGTGCGCAGCGACAATTGCTTTTTTGCGGCCACTGGCATCACCGATGGCGAGTTGGTGAACGGAGTGAAATATTATGGCAACGGCGCGCGCACGCATTCTCTCGTCATGCGCTCAACATCGGGCACGGTGCGGGAAATAGCAACCCGGCACCGCTGGGAGAAACTGATGCGTTTCTCGAATATTGCGAATGGGAAGGATTAGGTTATGGACATAGCAAAACTGGAAAAGAAGAAACTAGAGGGTTTGCGCGAGCTTGCCCGGGAGATGGACGTACCGGGTCACAGCCGGCTGAAAAAGGACGAGTTGATTCTCGGCCTTTTGCGCGCAAATGCCGAAAAGAAAGGCCTGAAGCTTCGCGGCGGCGTGCTGGAATTGGTCGATGATGGCATCGGATTCTTGCGTTCCGGGCATCTGTTGCCGGGCCGAGATGATGTTTATGTTAGCCAGTCGCAGATCAGGCGTTTCGGCATGCGCACCGGCGACATGGTCATTGGGCAGGTGCGCGCGCCAAAAGACACCGAGAAATATTACGGCCTGATTCGGGTAGAAGCTGTCAACGGTCTGGACCCGGAAGAGGCCAAACAGCGTCCGGTTTTCGAATCGCTCACCCCGATTTTTCCGGATGAACGCTTCGATTTGGAAACCGACCGGCATGCGCTCGCCACTCGGCTGATAAACCTGGTGGCGCCCATCGGAAAAGGCCAGCGTGGCCTAATTGTCTCCCCGCCCAAGGCAGGCAAGACCACGGTGCTCAAGCAAATTGCCAATGCGATTTCTCTCCAGTATCCGCAAGTGCATCTAATGGTGGCTTTGATCGGGGAGCGTCCCGAGGAAGTGACCGACATGGACCGCTCGGTGGATGCCGAGGTTGTGGCCAGTACGTTTGATGAACCAGTGACATCCCACGTCAAAGTGGCCGAAATGGCGCTCGCTCGCGCCCGGCGGTTGGTTGAGGGCGGACGGGACGTGGCCATTCTGCTGGATTCAATCACGCGCCTTTCGCGCGCGTACAACCTGATCGTCATACCATCCGGGCGCACTCTTTCAGGCGGCCTCGACCCGGCGGCGTTGTATCCGCCAAAACGCTTCTTCGGCGCGGCGCGCAACATCGAGGACGGCGGCTCGCTCACCATTGTGGCCACCTGCCTCGTGGACACCGGCTCTCGCATGGACGACATGGTTTACGAAGAATTCAAAGGCACCGGAAACATGGAGCTGCATCTTTCGCGCAAATTGCAGGAACGCCGCATTTTCCCGGCGCTGGATATTGACCGCTCATCCACCCGGCGGGAGGAATTGCTGCTCGGGCCGGACATTACCCAGCGCGTCTGGCTGATGCGCCGCATGTACAACCAGATGGTTGCATCACCGCCAAATGGGGCCGGCATGGATATGGCCGCCGCCACCGAAGCTGTCAACCAGCAGATCCGACAGACGGAAAACAATTTTGAGTTCTTGGAACAACTGGGTAAAACGGCTGAGTAAACCGGGACTTGAGTGGATGGGCCATGCTCGCATGGCCACCCGGGAGGGCAGCCGGCTTCCCCGTCCATCCGCGGGCTGCGCGCACTGTTGAGGCGTTACAGTCACCACCTTGCCCTGATTGGATTGACAGCCGCTGCGGTGGGGTTGTTTCGCTGGAATCCGCTGGAGCGGCTGGCCGCCCAGCTTGAATTCCCGCTGCTTTCCTCTCAACTGCAAACAAGCGCCGCCAACGGCGCCGGGCTGCCCGGGACACTAATGACGCCGGGTGTGGAGGAGAGGATGCCCGTTCCGCCGCTGACCCGGCGCATCAACCCGCACACGCTTATTCCTAGGCGACCTCGGCAGGAGGTGATCACCTACACGGTTCGCTCCGGGGATACCCTTTTCGGCATTTCGGAGAAATACGGCATTACTCCGGAGACCGTGTTGTGGGGTAATCCGGTGCTGAAAGATGACCCCCACCTGCTCAGTCCCGGGCAGGAACTGTTGATTTCCCCGATCACCGGTGTTCTGCGGGTGGTCTACAAAGACGACACGATTGAAGGCCTGGCAGCGGCGTACCACGCGAGCGCGGACGATATCCTGAACTGGCCAGGCAATCATCTTGACGCGGACAATCCGGTGTTGGTGGAGGGAACTGTTATAGTGGTTCCCGGCGGCGAACGTGATTTCGTGCAATGGACGGTTCCACGCATTGCGCGAGCGCAGCGTAACCCGCTTCCCACCGGTGCCGGGCCCGGAGCGTGTGTGGGCGGGTATTCAGGCGGCGCGGTGGGGTCGGGTAGTTTTATCTGGCCCGCGGTTAATCGTTACCTTTCCGGGTTCGGTTATAGTTCCTATCATCGTGCAATTGACATTGCCGCCGGTCACGGCGCACCCATCTACGCCGCCGACAGCGGAGTGGTCATGTTCGCAGGGTGGAGTAACTGGGGTTTCGGCTACATGGTGGTCATTGACCACGGTAACGGCTGGCAGACGCTCTACGCGCATCTCTCGCAGTGGAACGTGAGTTGCGGGCAATCTGTGTATCAGGGCAATCTAATCGGGCTTTCGGGCAGCACCGGAAATTCCACTGGCCCGCATCTGCATTTTGAAATAAACTACCAGGGCTCTCGTCCGAACCCGTGGAATTATCTCCCCTGAGCCGCATCCTACGATGAAACTCTCGGTGATAATCCCGGTGTTCAACGAAGCGGAGACCATTTTTGAGCTGGTGGAGCGCGTGCGCCGGGTTCCGCTGGAAAAGGAGCTGGTGCTGGTGGACGACTCCTCCTTCGACGGTTCTGGTGAAATCCTGGCGCGGCTAGGCGCTGACGCCGACACCACCGTGTTGAGCCACCCGGTCAATCGGGGTAAGGGCGTTGCCATAGCCACTGCACTGCACGCAGCCAGTGGAGATGTGGTTGTGATACAGGATGCTGATCTTGAGTACGATCCGAATGATTTCATGAAGCTGATCGAGCCAATTGAAAAGGGGGCGGCGCAGGTAGTATATGGTGTCCGCGACCTGAGCAGCCAGCGGGCCATTATGCGCGCAGGAAACCGCTTCCTCACTTGGCTCACAGGCGTGCTATTTGGTGTCCGGTTGCACGATATGGAAACCTGTTACAAGATGATGACGCGGTCGGTGTATGAGTTGCTTTCGCTTGAGTGCCGCCGCTTTGATGTAGAGGCCGAGATTACGGCGAAAATTTTACGCGCCGGCTTCAGCATTCATGAGCGCCCAATCGCGTACAACGCTCGTTACGACAACAAGAAACTCTCCCCGCTGGACGGATTACCCACGCTGCGCGCGCTGATAAAATACCGTTTTTTCTCTTGACTGAGCCCGACCTGTTCGACCACGCACTGCAGGAACGAATGGCTGTGGAAGCCCCGCTGGCAGCGCGAATGCGCCCGCGCAGCCTTGAGGAGTTCGTCGGCCAGCGGGAAATCATCGGGCGCGGCCGACTGCTGCGGCGCGCAATCGAAGCCGACAAGCTTTTCTCTTCCATCCTGCTGTGGGGCCCGCCGGGCAGCGGGAAAACCACGCTGGCAAACATCATTGCCAATTCCACTGCATCGTATTTCACCACTCTCAGCGCTGTTCTGGCGGGAGTGCGCGAGCTGCGCGCGGTGATAGCGGCCGCGCTGGAAAGGCGCAAACTGCACGGCGTACGCACCATCCTGTTTGTCGACGAGGTTCATCGCTGGAACAAAGCGCAGCAAGATGCGCTGCTGCCGCACGTGGAGCGCGGAGTGATCGTGCTCATCGGGGCGACGACCGAAAACCCATACTTTGAAGTTATTGGCGCTCTGGTGTCGCGCTCGCGCGTCTTTCAGTTCCGGGCGCTCTCGGACGATGATACGCGTCGGGTGCTGCAAGAGACGCTGAAGGATTCAGAGCGTGGTTACGGCGGGCGGAAAATTGACATCTCGAAGGCCGGGCTAGAGCACTTGGTGACGGTGGCGGGCGGCGACGCACGTAACGCGCTCAACGCGCTTGAGCTGGCGGTGGAATCCACCCCGCCCGCCGCAGATGGTGCGATAGAGATAACACTGGATGTGGCGCAGGAATCGATTCAACGGCGCGCTGTGCTTTATGATCGCGACGGTGACGCGCACTACGACACCATCAGCGCCTTCATCAAATCAGTGCGCGGTTCCGACCCGGATGCTGCGCTCTACTGGCTGGCGAAGATGCTTTACGCGGGCGAATCTCCGCGCTTCATTCTGCGCCGGCTGCTTATTCTGGCGGGCGAAGATATCGGGCTGGCGGACCCGATGGGACTGGTGGTGGCCAACGCGGCCGCGCAGGCGTTTGAATACGTCGGGCTTCCCGAGGGCGTGTATCCGCTGGTGGAAGCCACTCTTTATCTTTCCACCGCGCCGAAATCCAACAGCGCCGGCAGTTTTTTTCAGGCGCATAAAACAGTGGAAAAAGAGGGACGCACGGATGTGCCCGTGCATTTGAAGGATGCGAACCGGGATGCGGCTGCCCTCGGACATGGCGAGGGCTACATCTATCCGCACGAGGAACCCGGACATCACACCGGGCAGCAGTACCTGCCGACCGCACTGCTGGGCCGGTATTTCTATAAGCCGACGGATCAGGGTTATGAAGCGGAAGTTGAGCAGCGCCTGGAGCGCTGGCGGGCAGCGCAACGTGCAGCGCTGGGAATAGAGATGACGCAGCAGTCCCCTGCGTTGAGCGAAGAAGAAATCATGCAGGTAAAAAAGAGCATGGGCCGCGGCTAACATTTTGCTTGGTTTTGATGCTACCAAATAAAAGGTGGGCGACGCGTTTCCGGTCGGGCAAGGCGCCCATGTGTTTTTCTGGTGTTGCTGCGCGCCTGCTATGTCTCAGAACAATTCTTGATAGTCTAGGTTGAGGTCTCACCAATGTTCTCTGTGGGTTCGCTGGCTGTAACCGACCACACAATACCGGTGAAGTCAAGTATGATTCTTCAGCACAACCTCATAGCTACCGACCCGTTCATCGCGAGATGTTTATTCTAGGTGTTTGGAGAGGATTGATGGGGTTGTTGGTTGTGTTGCTCAGTAAGTTTTCTGGTATTCAGTAAGAATCTCATTCAAACGTTTAACCATTGGTCCGGGAATCCCTTCGCCAATAAGCGTATCATCAACCTTTACTACTGGCACTATGTTGCGAGTGGAAGATGCTATCAGAACTTCGTTCATGTTCGACAAATCTGTAAGCGTTATTCTTCGCTCTTCCACCGCAATTCCGGCCCTCGGCAATATTTCCAAAAGCACCTTGCGAGTAACGCCATCTAGAATCGTTCCATCAAGCGGTGGCGTGACAGCTGTATCATTCGCATCAAACACAAATAAACTAAACGTTGTTCCCTCCAAAATAGTTTGATAATCTCTTGGGGAAACGAAAAGTGCTTCCGTTGCCCCATAATTTTTTACAACTGTCTGATGTGCAACAACGCCGCCGACATAATTGAGCAGTTTTACATTTGGCCACTGCCTTTGGTACGCGAAACTTGCAAGCGAAATGCCCTTCACATACCAATCCATGGGCGGAGGCGTAAATGGAAATACAAGAACATATACATGTGCCGGGCCTTCAGGTGCCACGCTAGCAGGCGCAGCTTTTCCGCCACTGTACATTATCTCCAATAGCACATCACCGTGGTCTTTGTTTTTTTCAACGACACTGGCGACAAGGTCTTTTAGTCCCTCACGATCGTGTGGAAGGTCCATGGAGAGTTCCTGTGCGGAACGAAACAGGCGTTCAACATGATCCTCCATACGAAACACCTTACCCCCATTCAGCGTGCGGCATGCGGTAAAAATACGATACCCTCGAAACGTGCCGACCATATCGTTTGACACATTGATACTTACCGCATCGGTCGGGACATATTTACCATTGGCGTATGACAACATGGAAATTTCACTCATAGAATTCGCAAGTTATTTATTTGCCAATCTCATTTTTCGATGGAATGGCTAGAGCAATATCCAGTACAGGTGCATTGTATCACCTGGTCGAATGGTAGAATAAACTCTATGACGCGCGTTTTGCTCATCCGGCACGCGGAGAACGATTACACTCAGGCAGGCAAGTTGGCCGGCTGGAAGGCTGGGGTGAATCTGAACGAATCCGGGCGTCAGCAGGCTGCGCTACTGGCCGAGCAGCTTGCGGGCGCGCCGATAAAAGCTGTTTATTCCAGCCCGCTGGCGCGCGCGTTGCAGACTGCGCGGCCAATCGCGGCTGCGAGGGGGTTGCGCGTGCGCCGCTGTGCGCGGCTGGGGGAGGTGCGCTACGGGGACTGGCAGGGCAAGAGCCTGAAAGCTCTGCGCCGGCGCAAGCTGTGGCGGCTCATCCAGCAACGGCCCTCTGCGGCCAGCTTTCCGGGCGGAGAATCAATTCGCGGCGTGCAGGTTCGGGCGGTGGCAGCGATAGACGAGTTGGTGGCCGACCATCCGAAGGATTGCATCGCCGTGGTCTCGCACGCAGATGTCATCAAAATGATTGTGGCGTTTTATCTCGGAATGGCGCTGGATTTGTACCAGCGTATCATCATAAGCACTGCGTCGGTCTCCGAGCTGGCTCTGGTCTCGGGTGAGGTGCGAGTGCTGTGCATTAATCAGACGATGACAGCGCCGGGGGGGGAGTGAAGCCATGGGCACTGTAGTAGAAATGAACCCGGCCGACCACATTTCCGCGGGATGTGTTGGCGAGGTCGGCAAGCGCACCTTCTTTATTCAGGCGCGCAAGGATTCCGATTTACTCACGCTGCTGTGCGAGAAATTCCAGTTGCAGCAACTGGTGGGCGGCATTCGCGAGTTCACCGAGGAGCTGCAGCGCAAGAATCCGGATTTGCCGGAGCCGGTTTTGGATTACACCGAAGCCGAAATGGGGCTGCAGGAACCGCTGGAACCATTGTTCCGTGTGGGCCAGATGGGAGTGGAATACGATGATGAAAATGACCTGATGGTTCTGGTGGCGCAGGAGCTGACCAGTGAAGAGGAGGACGCCGCCGATGCCGGCACCGCCCGAATATGGGCGACGCGCTCGCAGATGATGGTGATGGGCGCCCATGGCGATGAAGTCGCTTCGCGCGGCCGCCCGATTTGTGGCAACTGCCTGCAACCGATGGACCCGCAGGGGCATTTCTGCCCCAAGCGCAATGGCCATAAATAACGCCGCGCCGCCGGCGGGAGCGGTGACCGCGTCCGTGCCGGACCTGCTCACCACGCTGCGTACGGGAAAACTTACCCTGCGCGGGCTTTTCCGCGCTGGTTCTAATTACACTTTTCTCGCTGAGGTGGCACTTGCGGAACGCTGCATTGAGGCGGTGTACAAGCCCACGCAGGGCGAGCAGCCGCTGTGGGATTTCCCCGCCGGCACGCTGGCGAAGCGGGAGGTGGCCGCCTATCTGGTCAGCCGCGCGCTGGGCTGGGACCTTGTGCCACCTACCGTGTATCGGGACGGCCCGCACGGGCCGGGTTCTTTGCAGCGGTTCGTTGAGTTTGACGCGGAGCGGCATTATTTCCATTTCACAGATGCTGAAAAGGCTGCCTGCCGGCGCGTGGCTGCCTTCGATTATTTGATAAACAATGCGGATAGAAAAGGCGGCCACGTTGTGCGCGGCAACGACGGGAAAATGTGGTTGATAGACCATGGTGTGTGTTTCCACAGTGAATACAAGCTGCGCACGGTGATCTGGGATTTCGCCGGCGAGCGGTATCCAGATGAGGTCCGTTCAGATTTGGAGGCACTGGTCACCGCTGTTCGTAACGGCGGCGCGCTGGTGCACTCGCTGTGCGACCTTCTGAGCGAAGATGAAATCGCCGCGCTCGGCTGGCGAGCGAAGCATCTGGCGCTCTCTGGTCGCCTGCCGCAACCGGGGCCGCAGCGCAATTATCCCTGGCCGCCCCTGTAGCCTGCCGAGCGGCGCCTCCACCCTTATTTTTCAGACAGAAAAGTGACGAGAGCACTGGTGTTTGACTTTGGCGGCGTGTTGATGCGCACCGTGGATTTGACCCCGCGCCGCCGGTGGGTGGCGCGTTTCGGGCTGCCGGAGTGGGGTCTGGCCAAGCTGGTTTTCGATAATCCGGTGGCGAAAAAAGCGACAGTGGGCGCGGCAGAAACGGCCGATGTATGGAACTTCGTGGCTGCCGAACTGCGCCTTTCGGATACAGAATTGGCCGAACTGCAGCATGATTTCTGGGCCGGAGACCGTGTGGATTCCACCCTGACCGATTTCGTCGGCCAGCAGCGCGGGCACTGTCGGACGGCGATTCTGAGCAACGCTTGGCCCGGGGTTCGCGAGTTCTTCCATTCGCTCCCGGAACTGTCCGTTTTCGAAACCATGATGATTTCTGCCGAAGAAGGCGTCGCTAAACCAGCGGCGGAGATTTACCGACGCATGCTCGGACGACTGGGGGTGGGCGCAGCTCAAACGGTGTTTGTGGACGACATGGAGGCGAACGTGGCTGCGGCGCGCGCGCTGGGGATGGCGGGCGTTGTTTTCGAAAGCACCGAGCAGACACTAACCGCGCTGCAGCAATGGCTCGATGGGTGAACGAGCACCCGGGCGTGTAAGAATCTAATGCCTGAAAACGTTCGGAAACCACTGCTCAGCGGAGTGATGCGCTGGTTCCTGTTCACCATGGTGCTGGCGAACACCGGTATTTTCATGCAGCAACCGCTGCTCCCGCTCTACTTGCAGGAGCTGGGGGCTAGCGTGACTCAGGTCGGCCTAGTGTTCACGCTCTCATCCATCGTGCCGCTGCTGCTGCAAATTGTTGGTGGGTGGGTGTCCGACATGCTTGGAAGGCTGCGCGCAATCGCACTAGGGAGCGTGGGCGGCGTGCTATCGTACATTGTGCTTGTGATGGCGCCTTCGTGGCAGTGGATAATACTGGCGCAGACATTCGGGGTGGCAGCCGGAGCGCTGGTAGCGCCTAGCTTTGGCGCATTCATCGCGGAGCAATCCAGCGAGCGTGACCGCGGAAAAGTGTACGGCGTGGCCGAGGCCTTGTTCTGGATAGTGGCCGTGATCGGACCGCCACTGGGCGGGTTCGTGGCCGCGCGTTTCGGCTTTCGACGCATGTTCCTTCTGGGCGGATGCCTGTACGGAGTTGCCACCATCATTCGGATTTGGATGGCGGGCTCCTTCCGTGAAACATCTGAGGCGCACCCGCAGCAGCTCACCTGGGATTCTCTGCGCGGTGGGCTGGGTGCCATGGTCAGCATGGTGTTGGCGGGCGGGCTAGTGACGTGGATAATGATTACTGACGGCGTCCGCGATGTCGCTTTTCGCCTCTCGGGCGAATTGATGCCGCTTTATTTGCGCGAGGTGGGCGGAGTCTCGGTGGAAAACATCGGCTATCTGGGTGCGGTCTTTGGGATTGGAATGGTGATGACCGCGCTGCCGGCTGGCTGGCTTTCTGATAAATTTGGAGAACGGATAGTCATTGTCGGTGGCTTTGTGATGGAGTCTGTGGCTTTCATACTGCTGGTGTCGGTGAGAAGCCTGACAGGTTTCGGGCTGGTCTGGCTCATTTTCGGAGTGGGGGTGGGCTTAATGAGACCGGCGTACCAGTCGCTGGTCTCCAAGGCGGTTCCGGAAAAGTTGCGTGGCACTGCCTTCGGATTGTTCCAGTCCAGCATTGGAGCAATATCGCTTCCTGCTCCGTGGTTGGGCGCGCAGATGTGGGAGCGCTTCAACCCGCGCACACCGTTTGTGCTCACTGCCTGCATGGCGTTGGCGACTGTCGTGCCGGTGTGGGTGAAGTTCCGCCTGCCCCGCACCGAGGTCGAGGAACAACTCCCGGTGATTGGGCGTGAGCCGTGCTGATGGACGCACGACCAGAAATCACGCTGGGAGTGGTGACCGACACTCATGTGCCCGAAAGGATGAAGCGCATCCCCGAGGGTGCGCTGGGATGTTTTCGTCGGGCGCGGGTGAGAGCGATTCTGCATGCGGGTGACATGATCCATCCGCGCGTATTAGGCGAATTTGAGCAAATCGCGCCGGTGATGGCGGTGCGCGGCAACCGGGATATCTGGACGCGGGCCGGCCGCAGCTTGCCGCTGCAGCGGGTGCTATATTTCGGCGGAGTGAAGGTCGGGCTAACGCACGGCCACGGCGGGCTGTGGGAGTATCTGCGCGAAAAGGCGCTTTATTGCACGGTGGGCTTCTCCCTGGCGCGATACCTGCACAGACTGCCGCTGAAGTTTCCCCCGGATGTGCGCGTGATTGTTTTCGGGCACACTCATCGCACCGCCAAAAAGTGGGTGGGCGATACGTTGCTGTTCAATCCAGGCTCGCTCGGGCCAGAATATTACAACCCGGTCGGCGCGGTGGTGGGCCTGCTACGCATCGCCAACGGGAGCGTTTCTGCCGAGGTTGTGCCGGTGGAGGTATAATTTGACTGATTCGCATCTGTGTGATAATATGGCCAACGTGAACGCCAACGCCAGTCATCATCACCATCGGAGCGTACCCACCTAACCGGACGCGGCGGGCTAGTATACGATTCCCTTTTTTCATCTACACCCGCCCCATGTCCGGGGCGGGTGTTTTTTTTTGGAGAGCGTATGAAGCGAAACGACATAAGGCTGGGATTGCCCAGTAAAGGAAGATTGGAGAGCGGCGCGCTGGATTTCCTCGCGAGCTGCGGCCTGCAGGTGCGAAAGCCGAATCCGCGCCAGTATCAGGCCATAATCCCGGTGTTGCCGGGTGTGAAAGTCATTTTTCAGCGCCCGGGCGATATTGTCGTCGGGGTGCGCAGCGGCAGCATTGATTTTGGCATCACCGGGCTAGATATTGTGGAAGAGCAACGCGCCACGCGCGGCGATGTGGTGGTGCTGCACGATGAGCTTGGTTTTGGGCGCTGCACTCTGGAGTTGGCAGTGCCAGAGGGTTGGGCCGACGTGCGCTCGTTGCAAGCGCTGGCTGCCCGCCTGGAGGAGCTGCCCGGCCCGTTGCGTGTGGCTACAAAGTTTCCTGAGCTCACCGGAGATTACCTTGCTGCAAACGGGCTACCCGGCTGTGAGTTGATCAGCGCGGAGGGCACGCTGGAGGTAGCGCCCGCGGTCGGTTACGCTGATATCATCGCCGATCTGGTCTCCTCCGGCCAGACTCTGCGAGACAACCGGTTGCACACTCTTTCAGATGGCTGCATTCTGCAGTCGCAGGCGGTTTTGATTGGCAATCGCGCCAGCCTGCGTGAGCGCCCTGAGGCGCTCACGGTGGCGCGCGAGCTGCTGGAATTTGCAGAGGCGCATCTACGCGCGCAGAGGTATTACATCGTCGTGGCCAACATGCGCGAGCCATCCGCGCAGGCGGTGGCCGAGCGCATGTTCGCGGAGACCGAACTTGGCGGGCTGCAAGGCCCTACGGTCTCGCGTGTGGTGACGCGCGAAGGGCAGGCGGATATGTGCGCGGTGGAGGTGGTGGTTCCGAAGGAGCGATTAGGGCAGGCAGTGAACGAGCTGCGCGCTATCGGCGGAAGCGGGGTGGTAGTCTCGCCGGTGAGTTATATTTTCGAAGAGGAGCCGGAACGCTATGCCGCGCTGCTGGTCGCATTGGACATTCGCGAAAAATGATTCGCATCATCGCTGACCTGCAACTGGCGAAAAAGACCGTGCTCTCACGCCCTGCGGACGAACCGGATTACCCCGCCGATCTTCTGGGGGCGGTGGAGCGTATTTTCGGCAAGCCGCTCTCACCGCCGGCGGCGGTCGCGCGGGTGCTGGCGGATGTGCGCGCACGTGGTGACTTGGCCTTGCACGAATGGTCGCAGCGCATCGATGACAGTGCGCCTGACCCACTGGCGCTGCCGGATAGCGAATTGGCTGCGGCCGCCACGGAGATTCCGGCCGATCTCGCCGAGGCGTTGCAACTCGCGGCGGAGCGCATCCGCGCCTTCCACGCACTTCAGCCGGTGCGCAGCTGGGAAACGTCCGAGTTGGGCGGCGTGATAAAACAGCGCATGATACCGCTGCGGCGTGTTGGAGTTTACGTGCCGGGCGGCACTGCGCCGCTGCCCTCCTCGCTGCTGATGGGCGCGATTCCGGCGCAGGTGGCGGGCGTGAACGAGATTGTGGTCTGTACCCCACCCGGGCGAGAAGGCGCACCGCTTCCCGCCGTGCTCCGCGCCGCTGCGCACATGCTGGGTATTGAGAAGATTTTCCAATTGGGTGGTGCGCAGGCGGTGGCCGCCATGGCATATGGCACTGACACGGTTCCGCGCGTGAACAAAATCGTTGGGCCGGGCAATCTGTTTGTCACCCTCGCAAAAAAACAGGTCTTCGGTGAGGTTGGCATCGATGGACTCGCCGGGCCGACGGAGACTGTCATCGTGGCCGACGATTCCGCGAACTCGGACTGGGTGGCCGCCGACCTTCTGGCGCAGGCCGAGCACGATGTGCTCGCTACCGCTATTTTGCTCACCCCCTCGCCGACGCTGGCGCAGGCAGTGCAGGCGGCTGTCGGGCGGCAGATGGAGAACTTGAGTCGCATCGAAATCCTCACGCGCTCGCTCCCGAGCCGGGGCGGCATTGTGCTCACCCCTGATCTGGAAACCGCGGTAGATCTCGCCGACCGGTTTGCCCCGGAGCATCTCTGTCTGGCGGTGGCGCAGCCGGAACGCTGGGCCGAGCAGGTTCGCAACGCCGGATGCCTTTTCGTGGGCGAGAGTTCCTTCGAAGTGCTGGGGGATTATGTGGCCGGGCCGAACCACATTCTGCCGACTGGCGGCACAGCCCGATTTGCCTCGCCACTGAATGTACTTGATTTCGTGCGCATCATGAGCGTGGTGCAGCTGGATGATGAGACAATCGCCCAAATGAGCCCGGCCGCAGCGCTGCTGGCGAGCGCCGAGCAGCTTGACGGGCACGCAGCGGCGGCGACACAACGGATTGAAGGGATGGGGTTGTGAAATGAGGAAACTGAAATCTCACGGTCAATCCGCTGTGCGAAGCCACATAGCCGCTCTGGAGTCGTATACGCCCATACTTCCATTCGAGGTGCTCTCGGAGCGGCTCGGGCGCCGGCCGGATGAGATCATCAAGCTGGACGCCAACGAGAATCCATACGGGCCGGCCCCAGGTGTGCGCGCTGCCCTTGCCGATTTGCCCTTCCCGCACATTTATCCCGACCCGGAGAACCGCGAGTTGCGCGCGGCGCTCGCCGATTATACCGGTATGCCGTCCGAGACCATCTTCGCGGGCGCGGGCGCAGACGAACTGATTGACCTGATAATGCGTCTGTTTCTCGATCCTGGTGACAAGATCATCGATTGCCCGCCCACCTTTGGGATGTACACTTTCGATGCCTCCATCAACGCGGCTGAGACGATTTCGGTGTGGCGCAGGGCGGATTTCTCGCTGGATGTGGCTGCAATTGAAGCAGCGGCTTCCCAGCACGCACCCAAGCTCCTCTTCCTCGCCTCGCCCAATAACCCGGATGGCAGCCTGCTGCCGGACGAGGGTTTACTCCGTTTGCTGGAACTGCCGCTGACAGTGGTGCTGGATGAAGCCTACATCGAATTCGCTGGGCGCGAGCACTCGCGCCTTGAACTGGCGCTGCAACACCCCAATCTTATTGTGTTGCACACATTTAGCAAATGGGCCGGGCTGGCCGGGCTGCGCGTAGGTTACGGCGCATTCCCCACGCAATTGATGCCGCAGCTTTGGAAGACTAAGCAACCATACAATGTCAATATCGCGGCGACGGCGGCTGCACTGGCGTCGCTTCGAGAGAGGGAACATCAGTTGCAGATTGTGGCGCGCATGGTGCGCGAGCGCCGCCGCATGGCGCGGCTTCTAGCGGAGATTTCTTTTCTGCGCGTGTATCCAAGTTGGGCGAATTTCGTGCTCTGTCGGGTGGAGGGCCGCAGCGCCCGGGAACTGCAGCAAACCCTGCAGGACGAGGGCATCTTGGTGCGGCATTTCGATAAACCGGGTCTGCGCGACCACATTCGTATTTCGGTGGGCAGGTCGGAGCACACGGATGCGTTGGTGGCGGTACTAACGCGACTGGCGCGAAGATGAAGGCGCTGCACAAGCAGGTAAAACCAAGCCTGTCGTTGACACTTTATTCGGAGGTGAAATATGCGCGAAACGAAAGTTGAACGGAAAACTGGCGAGACTGACATCGAGGTCACTCTCAGGCTGGAGGGCAGCGGTGCGCATGATATTTCCACTGGCATCGGTTTCCTCGACCACATGCTCACGCACGTTGCCGTGCATGGCTTGTTCGACCTGAATGTGCAGGCGCGTGGCGATCTGCACGTCGACGCGCACCACACGATAGAAGATACCGCGCTGGCGTTGGGGCAGGCCTTCGATCATGCGCTGGACGATCGTAAAGGCATCGCGCGCATGGGGGCTGCTTTCGTGCCCATGGATGAAGCCTTGACGCATGTGGCGGTCGACCTTTCCGGACGCCCGTATTCAGTGATGCAGGCTGAGTGGCACACGCCTGCCATTGGGCAGTTCCCGACCAGTCTGGTGGCACATTTTTTTGAATCGCTGGCGGTGACTATGCGGGCAAATCTGCACGCCCGTGTGCTCTACGGGCGCGATGACCATCATCAGGCCGAAGCGCTCTTCAAGGCGCTGGCGCGCGCGCTGGACGTGGCCACGCAGCTGGACCCGCGCCGGGGTGGTGTGGTGCCCAGTACGAAGGGCAGTCTGTGAGCGCGGAAGCATTGCGCATCCGCCCTTACCAGCCCGCCGATGAAGAAGCAGTTGTCAGTCTCTGGCTGCGCTGTGGCCTGGTGGTGCCGCACAACAACCCACTCCGCGATATTCGGCGCAAACTGAAAATCAACCCGGAATGGTTTCTAGTTGGCACGCGTACCGGAGAAATCGTGGCGACTTGCATGTTTGGCTATGATGGACATCGCGGCTCGATTAATTACCTGGCTGTTGCACCAGAGCAGCAGCGGCGTGGCATTGCTGCGAAAATGATGCAAGCATCGGAAAACATATTGTGCTCTGTCGGCTGCCCAAAGATCAATCTACAGGTGCGGGATGCCAACAAAGTGGTCATCGAATTCTACGAGAGCATTGGCTATGTTGCTGATAACATCGTGAATATGGGAAAGCGCCTCGAACATGACGAACCATATCGCGTTGATTGATCACGGCGTGGGCAACCTGCGCTCGGTAGAAAAGGCGTTGGCTGCGGTCGGAGCAAATGTCGTGCTTACCCGCGAAGCGGACGTAATCGCTGCCGCCGAGAAAATCGTGCTGCCCGGGGTGGGCGCATTTGGCGATTGTATGCGTGGGCTGCACGCCAGCAATCTACTGCAACTTATCATGCAGCTGGCGGGTGAGCGCCCATTTTTGGGGATCTGTGTCGGGATGCAGATGTTGTTCGAATCCAGTGATGAGATGGGCAGTCACCCCGGGTTGGGGCTGCTTCCCGGGGTTGTCACCCGCTTTACTGCGACCGACATTCGCATTCCGCACACCGGCTGGAATCAACTGGAACCCACCGGCGACCATCCGCTGTTAGCGGGTATTCCGGCGGGCAGTTATGCTTATTTCAATCATAGCTATTGTTGCGCGCCGAAGGATTCCGCCGATGTGCTGACATACACGGATTATGGCGGTCGCTTTGCTTCCGTGGTCGGGCGCGGGCACATGTATGGCATCCAGTGCCATCCAGAAAAAAGCCAGCAGGTTGGCCTGCAGATATTACGCAATTTTTTGGAGCAGGGGTGAGTACGGTGGCGGATTTCGTTGTCTTTCCGGCGATTGACTTGCGCGAGGGGCAGGTGGTGCGCTTGCGCCAGGGCGACCCGGCGCAACAGACAATCTATTTCAGCGACCCGCGCGCTGCTGCCGAGCGCTGGCTAGCGGCGGGAACCGAATGGCTGCACGTGGTTAATCTGGATGGAGCTTTTGGGGAAGCTGCCGATGCCAATCTGGCAGCCCTGGGTAAGATTATGGAGGTCGGCGCGAAAGTGCAGTTTGGCGGCGGTTTGCGCGCGCTGGATGCGATTGAACACGCGTTGGATCTAGGCGTTAGCCGCGTTGTGCTGGGTACTGTGGCTGTCACACAGCCGGAGATGGTGGATGCGGCTTTGGCGATGTTTACGCCGGAACGGGTTGCGGTCGGGGTTGACGCACGCGATGGTATGGTGCAGGTGCGAGGTTGGCGAGAAGGTTCGGCTTATACCACTGTCCAGCTGGGAGAGCGGCTGCAAATGCAGGGCGTGCGCCTGGTGATTTTTACCGATATCACGCGTGATGGGGTGGGCACCGGGCTGAATCTGGCGGCAACCGTTGCGCTGGCCGAGCAGACCGGCTTGCAGGTGATTGCTTCTGGCGGAGTTCACACCGCTGCGGACGTGCTGGCCGCGCGCGATGCCGGACTGGGAGGCGCGATTATCGGGCGCGCGCTGTATGAGGGGACAATTGAGCTTGCCGATTTGTTGGCGAAAATTGTGCATAATGAAACGTGAAGCGTGAAACGTAAAATGTTGACTGTACGCATGGTTTTTCGTTATTCGCGCAATCCGTTTCTCATCCGTTATATCCGTTGATCATGCTGGCAAAACGCATCATCCCCTGTCTGGATATCAAAGATGGCCGCGTGGTCAAGGGCGTCAATTTTGTTAATCTGCGTGATGCTGGTGATCCGGTAGAACAGGCACGACTTTATGACCGCATGGGCGCGGATGAGCTTGTTTTTCTCGATATTTCCGCCACCCATCGCGGGCACCAGACTGTGATTGACGTGGTGCGGCACGTGGCCGACCAGGTTTTCATGCCGCTTACCGTGGGCGGTGGCATCCGCGCAGTGGACGATATGCGTGGCATCTTGTTGGCCGGGGCGGATAAAATCAGTGTCAATTCCGCCGCGGTGCGCGAGCCGCAATTGCTGACGCGCGGAGCAGAACGCTTCGGCAGCCAGTGCATCGTGCTTGCTATTGACGCGAAGAAAATCGCAGATCGCAGCTGGGAGGTGTATGTCAACGGCGGGCGCAAGCCGACCGGAATTGATGCGCTGCAGTGGGCACAACGCGGCGTGGCGCTGGGTGCTGGCGAGATTCTGCTCACCAGCATGGAAACTGATGGCGTGATGGACGGCTTCGATATGTCGTTGACGCGCGCGGTTGCCGATGCGGTCAATGTGCCGGTGATTGCCAGTGGCGGCGCCGGGCATCCGGATCACTTCGCGGATGTGCTAGCCGAGGCGCGCGCAGCCGCTGCTCTGGCAGCTTCTGTTTTTCACGATAATGTGCTGACCATTGCTGAAGTCAAACAATGCCTCGTTGAGCGCGGGGTGGCGGTGAGGGTGTAATCATGGAAAAACTAAAGTTCGACGCCAATGGCCTGATAACGGCCGTGCTGCAAGACGCGGACAGCGGCTCGGTGCTGATGGTCGCTTGGATGAATGCCGAGGCGCTGCGCCTGACGCAGACAACCGGAGAAACGCACCTCTGGAGCCGCAGTCGGCGGGAACTGTGGCATAAGGGGGCAACTTCCGGCAATGTGATGCGTGTGCAGGAAATCCGCGTGGATTGCGATGGGGACACGCTGCTTCTACAGGTGGACCCGGCCGGGCCAGCTTGTCACACCGGCAAGCAGTCCTGCTTCTTCACGGAACTGGATGCTTGAGAATGCTGTTTAGACCGGTTAACCGACAGCGGTTTTGGCGCGATTTTTTCGTAATCCAGCTTGGCTTCGCCGTGTTTGCTTTTGCCATCGCGGTTGTGATTCGCGCCAATCTGGGCGCTTCTTCCTGGGCCGTGCTGGAAGTGGCGCTCGCGCAGATTATCCACATTACACCCGGTACGGCTTCGGTGCTGGTCGGAGCGGTGGTACTCCTAATGGCGCTGGCGATGCGCGAGTCGGTCGGGTGGGGTACCGTGGCGAACATACTCAGCATCGGACCGTGGGAGGATCTCTTTCTCTGGCTGATCCCCGTCGCCCGAGCGAACCTGCCGTTGCAGCTGCTTTATCTTCTGGCCGGCCTGATAGCTATGAGCATCGGCAGCGCGATTTACATCGGCATCAATGCCGGCGCCGGGCCGCGCGACAGCTTAATGATGGCTGTGGCGCGCATCACTCCGCTGGACGTGCGCTCAGCACGGGTCATAATCGAAACCACGGTCGTGCTGGGGGGATGGCTGCTGGGTGGGCCGCTGGGCGTGGGTACGGTGCTCTTTGCGCTACTAATCGGGCCCGGGGTGCAGATTGCCTTTCGGTTGTTCCGCATGGAAACATATTCGCGTCACCGAGAGGCTCCGGTGGCGGCGTCAACTTCATCGGGTGATTGAAATGAGTTTTCTACACGCATTGCAGCAGATAATCATGGATCGCAAAGCGCGACCCACGCCTGATTCCTACACGGCCAGCCTGTTCGCAGCCGGGGAAAACGAGATAATGAAGAAAATCGGCGAGGAAGCGATGGAGGTCATTTTGGCCGCAAAGAGCCAGGGCGGTGAACGCGTCATCTCCGAGACCGCCGACCTTTTCTACCACGTGCTGGTGTTGCTGGCAGAGCGTGATCTGAGCCTGGCGCAGGTGGAAGCCGAACTGGAGCGACGCCATCGGTGAGCACCAGCGTATATCTTCTTGATGTTGACGGTGTGTTGCTGCACCCGGGCGGTTATCGCGAGGCGCTGAACCGTACTATCAATTATTTTTCGCAGGCGATGGGGTGGGGCGACTGCGCGCCGGAGGACGCCACAGCGCTGGTGTTCGAGGCGAATGGGATTACCAGCGAATGGGATATGAGCGCGATCTGCCTCGCCGCGCTTTTCGGGGCCGTCTGGCAGCATGATCCCGGCCTGCAATTGCCCTGCTCGGTGCCGGCTGCCCTCGCGCTGGTACGCGGGCGCAGCGTCCCGCCGCAGCGCGTGGATTTCGCGCAGACAGCGCGGATTGTTGCGGCGGAAATGCGTCCTGGTGAATACCCGGCGCTGGCGGCGCCGCGTGCCTTTTCGTGCGCGCTGAATTCCTCACCGAGCGGCGCGGGCCGTGGAGCGCTGACCGCTCTGTTGGATGAGATATTGCTCACCACCCGCGATATTCACCGTTCGCACACGCTGTCGGTATTCCAGACACTCGCTCTCGGCAGCGCCGCTTTCGAGCAGACATATTCCCTCGCGCCGCCGTTCGAGACCGCTTCAATGATAGAGGAGAACGACCGCCCACTCATTTCGCGCGATAGCCGACAAAGACTGTTGCGCGCGACCGGATCAAGCGAAATAAAAGTGGCGGTCTTTACCGCGCGGCCGTCGCTACCGCCGCGCGGAACGCGGGGCGGCACGGGTTATTTTACGCCCGAAGCGGAGTTGGCCGTGCAATTGGTCGGGCTGGATACGTTGCCGATGATTGGCTTCGGGCGCATGCAGTGGCTGGCGCAGGAGCGCGGCGGTGACGCGGATCTGTGGGTCAAGCCGGCGCCGATTCACGCGCTGGCCGCCATGGGAGCGGCGATTTCCGGTGATGAAAAAGCAGGGCTGCTGGGGGCGCATGCCCTCGTGGAAGAAGGACGGCTGCGGACCCCGTTCACAGAACTGGTGGATGAAACATTGAATGTGACCGTATTTGAAGATTCTGCCCACAGCGTGCAGGCGGTGGAGCGGGGAGTGGAGATATTGCGGGCTGCCGGGGCGGAGTGCCGGTTTGCGGCAAGAGGCATCGCCACGTATCCGGAGAAGTGCGCAAATCTGGAGAAAGTGGGCGCGAGCGTCTTCCCTGATGTGAACGCTGCGCTGCGCGCCTAACGGTGAGCGCTACGCCGGAGATGCCCGCTTAGCGAAGCGCTGTAAACCGTCGCGCGTGCCCATGGCTATCAGTCTAGCGCCGGCTTGCAAGCGTGTGGGTGCATCTGGATAGGTGAGCAGTGGCTGGTCGGGCGGGTAGATCGCTAGCACGGTGACGCCGAATTCACTGCGCGGGTTCACCTCCGCCAGCGATTGCCCCGCCAGCGACGAGTCGCTGGAGAGCACGATTTCCTCCAGCCATAATTCCAGTTCCGGCGAGTGCATGACAACGTCGAGGAAGTCTGCCACCCCGGGCCGTGTCACCAGGCTTACCATTCTGCGCCCGGCAATGGCATAAGGCATGATCACGCGGTTGGCGCCGGCGCGCAGCAGCTTAGACTCGGAATCCTCGTAATTCGCGCGCGCGATTACTTGCAGATCCGGACGTAACCCGCGCGCGGTCAGCACAACGAACACATTCTCTGCGTCGGCGTCGGTGACGGTGATAAGGCTGCAGGCGCGGCTGATACCTGCCAGTTTCAGGGTTTCCTCGTTGGCGGCATTGCCGTGCAACGCATGGCGTCCGCTGCGTTCGCAAAGTTCCACCGCTTTTTCGTCAACATCTATCACCACAAACGGAAGCTGTTCGTCCTCCAGTCGGGCGGAGATCTGGCTGCCCATACGTCCGTAGCCACATACGATTACGTGGTCGCTCAGTTTATCGATCATGTGTAACCTCCGGCGACGCTGGCGATTTTTGCGCGCCGCGTCGGATAGAAAGAGATTGAAAAGGCTGGAAAAGGCATAGGCGTACGCGCCCACGCCGCCCAGAATGAGAAGAATCGTGAACACTTTGCCGGCCGGGGAGGGGGTTTGAATCTCGCTGAAACCGACAGTGGTAAGGGTTATCACCGTCATGTAGAGCGAATCGAGCGCGCTCCAACCCTCCAGCCAGTGGTAGCCGGCGGTGCCGCCCAGCAGCAGGGCAACCAGCAACAGCGCGATTACGAGCAGACGCGGAATGGCAACTTTTCTCATACCCCGCGCCAGTAACCACGCCGCAACGGGCGAACATCCTCCACCGTAATGAAGCAGCGCGCGTCGATTTCCGTGGCGATGCCCTCCACCCGCTGCAAATCCTGGCGGCGCGCGCCGCAGATTACCACGCGTACACGGCCATCTTTTCCGTGCCCGAGCAACTCAGTCACCCCATAACCAGCCGTGCGCAGGGCGGTGGCTAGCTGCGAGCCGTGTTCGGTGGAGACGATGCGCACATGGCTGAACCCGATCGCCAGCCGTTCTTCCAGTGCCATTCCGGCGAGGATTCCGGCCGCGTAACCGCCTGCGTACCCGAGAATATTCCATGGACTGTCAAGGTTTTGTAACACGGTGCCGAGGGCCAGCACGAAGATGAGCGCCTGAAAGAACCCGACCAGTGCGCTCAGCGCGCGCCTTCGTTGCACCACAAGCATCAGGCGAAGCGTGTCTAAGGTGATATTGGCCATGCGCAGCCCGAAAATGAGCAGCGCGCTGGTCAGAACAGACATGGGTGGCAGCATGATTTTTCTCCCGTGCAGCGGCGGCAACGAAACCGGTAGCGATTATACTCTGGCGACGCGCGGAGGGTTAGTTGTCAAAAACATTCCACTATGTTATTATCCGCCCGCTTGAGAGCACGTCCCTGGCGGTTATGCAGCTAACGCCGCCATTTTCCTTGATTTTTTCCCGGCGTGAACGCTGCGAGACACAGATACTCCAATGTCCGAACCACCTGCTTCACCTAATAGACGCGTGTCAACTAGGCAGGTGCGCAGCTTGGCTGCCATCTGGGCAGTACTCACCGTCGTGGTTGGGATAGGGACGTTCATTGGCCTGTTCTGGGCACTGGGGGGTTTCGATGGCAATGCCGAGGTGGCCAAAACCGCTCCTGAAATAGTTGCGCAGCAGCCGGTCGCGCCCGCCGAGGTGGTTGTCACGAAAGTGCAGCCGACAGCGGAGCCGGCCCCGACCGAGCTACCGCCGGAGCCGACCGCGACCGAGCCGGTTCCTACCGAAACAGCGACAGCAGCGCCGACCGCCACCGAGCCCGCGGTGGCACCCACCACTGCGCCGTTGCCCACCGCTGCGCCCACGCATGCGCCTGC
>Ga0187827_10002032_pt1 | contig 28288 bp, 29 predicted proteins | sample ETNtaG_39_FD_167969 | JGI IMG/M metagenome (GOLD analysis project Ga0187827, IMG submission 167969) | Marine microbial and viral communities from oxygen minimum zone, Eastern Pacific Ocean - ETNP2014_SV_150_PacBio MetaG (Illumina Assembly) | ecosystem: Environmental > Aquatic > Marine > Hypoxic...
TCTTTAGTTCTGTTCGTGATAGTGCGGGTAGTAATGGTCGTATGCGTATTTATGAAATGGAGCAAGATGGTTCATTAGCTAATTGCATTGAAATAACACAAACAACGAGTAACTGGGATAATGGAAATCCCACAATAATTTCGTATTCCCCAATATTTCTTGTGACTGGCGATACTTTGTATTTAGGAGGTAACCCTAAACTTTTCAACGATCCTTCTACAGGGCCAAGAAGATATTTAATGGTTTTTAAATTGCCAAAAGATTTAAGTGCAATAAGTACAACTTCTCAAACAGTAGAGCCAGAAGTTTATGGGGGAACAAAAGCAACCTGTACAATTCAAAGAGTTACAGCAAACGTAACAATTAGTGATAATGGAACTAGTTTTAGTTCTATGCATAATAGGACTGGAGGAAGTGCAGGATCATCTCAAACAGCAAAGACTTTTTATAATGAAACTACCGATGGAGCAAAACAAGATTATGCTACTTATACTTCAAGTCTTGGCGGTGGAGCTGAGGAAATAGCAACTTAAACTGGAGAATAAATTATGAGTAGAGCAAGAGATTTAGCAGATTTAATAGCAACGGGTACGGATAGATATCAGTCAAAAACTATATCTACTAACACTACTATTGACGCTGATACTCATTATCTATCAGGTAAAACAATGATAATTAATAGTGGTATTACTTTGATTATTCCTGTAGATTCATTGCTGGAAATCCAACAATATACAACAGGAAAGGCTTTATAGGTGAAAAATTATGGCAATTAAATTAAACACAACAAGCGGTAGTATCACCTTAGATGCTGAAGATGGGTCAGGTAATGTAAACGTAACTTTACCAAGAGCTGGGTTTGAATCAGGCGATATTACGGGAGTAACAGCAGGAACAGGGTTAACTGGAGGTGGCGCATCTGGTGCAGTTACACTCACAGTAGGCGCTGCGCAAACAGGAATCACTTCTATTTATGCTACTGATTTAATATTGGGAGAGGATACTCAGACCGCTATTGATTTTGGAACAGTAAATGAAATTGATTTCAAAGTAGATAATGCTGCAAGATTGACTATGACATCAGGAGCGTTGTATCCCGTTACTACAAATCAAATAGATTTAGGTACCGCTTCTTTAGAATTTAAAGACGCTTTCTTTGATGGCACAGTCACAGCAGATGCTTTTGCAGGGCCATTAACAGGTAATGCAGCAACAGCAACACTAGCTACTACAGCTACAGTTACAGACAGCGCAGCAAACACAAATTTTCCTGTAGTTTTTCATGATGAGTCTAATGCACTCTTAGATGATACTGGAGCATTACGATATAACCCAAGTACAGGACAATTATTAGTTCCTAATCTTACAGTTGCCGGAACGACAACTCAAGTCGATACAGTCACAATGAATGCACAGAACGCTGTTGTATTTGAAGGCGCTACTGCGGATGCTTACGAAACAATATTATCTATAGTTGATCCAACAGCAGATCATACTCAATATTTAGTTAATCAAGACGGATATATTCCAGTCTTGGCAGCCTCTACAACGACAGCTATCACTTCAACTCCTGCAGAATTAAATGCTCTTGACGGTATTCCTGCGGGACTAACTGCAACGGAAATTGGCTATGTTGATGGTGTTACTTCTGCAATTCAAACACAATTAGATTCTAAATCGGCTCAACCTACTTTAAAGGGTGTAAACTTTACTATGTCAAGCGGAGAATTTATTATTGCTTCTGCGGGGTCTATAACTTTAACACTACCTTCAGGTCCAAGTGCAGGAGATAACGTAACAATTAAAGACGGTACTGGAGCTGCAGCTACTACTTCTTTTACAGTGGCTCGTAACAGCTCGAATATAGCATCAAGTGCTACAGATTTAACTTTTGATAAAAACTTTCACCAAATAACTATGACTTACATAGATTCAACAATAGGATGGAGCGTGTAAATGAGCAACCTTTCTGATCTGATTCCCGCAGGAGGGGGTCAGAACAATACAGATTTCACGGCAAGTGGAGCAATTGCTGCGGGCAAGCCTGTCATTCTGAATAGTGCTGGAACTGTTACTCAGGTAGCTGAAACTGCGAATGGTGCGGCAGGTACTCCTGCTAATTTTGAATCCGCTACTACCGAAAGGACTTCGAGCACCTTCGATTCAAATAGCAACAAGGTTGTTACTGTTTATAAAGATATGGGCAATGGTGCTGGCTACGGAACAGCAGTGGTCGGAACAGTAAGCGGGAACACAATCTCTTATGGGACTCCTGTTGTGTTTCAAACTGCTACTGTTCAATTTCCAGTTGTAACTTTTGATTCTACAAACAACAAAGTAGTTATTTCCTATTATTATCATACTGGCTCAGCAAACATAGGATATGCGATTGTCGGAACAGTGTCAGGAACAAGTATTTCTTTTGGATCAAGGGTGGCACTTGGAAGCTCAGCCATCAGTACTTGGGCATCAATCACCTATGATACTAACGCAAATAGAGTAGTTATAAGCTACAGAGATTCTAACAATAGTGATTATGGTACATCGGTAGTCGGAACAGTCTCAGGAACAGCAATCTCTTTTGGCACTCCTGTTGTTTATGAAGCTGCTAACGCCGGATACACATCTTCAACATTCGATTCTAACTCAAATAAAGTAGTTATTGCTTATCAAGATTACCCCAATAGCCAATATGGAACGGCGATTGTTGGGACAGTCAGTGGCACAAGCATCAGTTTCGGTACTGCTGTTGTTTATGAATCTGCCGCGTCAAGCTACATAGCTGCCACTTTTGATTCAAATTCTAATAAAGTGGTAATAGCGTATGAAGATGTAGGAAACTCGAACTCTGGTACAGCAGTTGTCGGAACCGTTTCAGGCACAGCAATCTCTTTCGGTACTGCCGTTGTGTTTAATAGCGGGGAGTCACGGTGGAACGCAATAACTTTTGATTCAAATAACAACGTAGTTGTTGTTTGTTTCAGGGATGGTAGTGATGGAGCAAATAAGGGAAAAAGTTATATAGGGACGGTAAGTGGCACTAGCATATCATTTGGCTCTATTTTTACTTTTGAAGATGGTAGCACGACCGACCTCTCAACCACCTTCGATTCAGACAGCAACAAGGTTGTTTCAGCTTACAGGGATAACCACGACTCAGACTACGGCAAAGGGGTTGTTATTTCAACGACTACTTCAAACCTCACTTCAACAAATCTCTTAGGTGTATCCTCTGCTGCAATATCAAACTCAGCAAGTGGAACAATTAATACCTGGGGAAGTATAAATGAGGTTCAATCCGGCTTAACTATAGGATCAGACTACTACGCTCAAAGCGATGGCACAATCTCCACTACCAGCACATCTCCAGCTCAATTATTAGGCAAAGCTATCTCGGCAACACAGATAAACATTAAGGATTATACAGGATGAGTACTTTAGCAGAACTTTTTCCTGCTGGTGCAGGTAAAGAAGTAAATTTTACGGCAAGTGGAGCTATCTCTGCCGCTGGTAAGCCTGTCATTTTAAATAGCACAGGTACGGTTACTGAGGTGGGAGGAGCTGCGGGAAGTGCAGGTACGCCGGTATCTTTTGGGAGTGTGGGTACTCCCAACTATGTAAATGTTGTTTATGATACAAACGCAAACAAAGTTGTAGTATTTTGGCTGGATTATGGAAATTCGCAATATGGTACTGCTGCTGTTGGAACCGTAAGCGGAATGTCACTTTCTTGGGGAACAGCGGTTGTGTTTAATAGCGCGGGATCATCTTGGATTAGCGCCACTTTTGATTCAGATGCTAATAAAACTGTAACCGCCTATCAAGATGCGGGTAACTCATCCTACGGTACAGCTATTGTAGGTACAGTTAGTGGGACTAGCATATCATTTGGTACGGAGGCTAATTTTAATGCTGCCAACACCACCAACATAGGGATTGGTTTTGATTCAACTGCAAACAAGGTAGTAGTGGCATTCAGGGATGACGGTAATTCAGACTACGGAACCGCAGTGGTGGGAACAGTAAGCGGAACAGGTATTTCTTTCGGTTCAGAGGCGGTTTTTCAAACCAACCAAACAAGTTCGCACAATTTAGCCCACGATCCTGATGAAAATAAAATGGTTCTTGTGTACAAGCACGATGGGAACTCAAGTTATGGAACTGCCAATGTCTGTACGATAACTGGGACAAATATTGCATTTGGTACTGATTCTATTTTTAAAACCGCTAATACCAGCAATACAACGGTAGTTTACGACACAAGTGCTAACAAAGTGATAGTTCCCTATTCAATCAGCGGAGCAGGTAAAGGTGTAGTCGGGACTGTTTCAGGAACCGGAATAACATTTGGCGCAGAAGCGGAGTTTAACGCTGGAGGAAGCTCCAATATAGCTTGTGCTTATGACTCAAATGCTAATAAAACTGTGGTGTCCTACACTGAAGCAGTAACTACGTTCGATGGTTTTGCTGTTGCGGGGACTGTTTCGGGAACCTCTATCTCGTTTGGTACTGCTCTTAATTTTACAGGAGATGTAACTTATTCATCTTCTGGGCAGAATACTATTTATGATCCAGACGAGAACAAAATGGTTTCTGCTTACAGAGGGGCAGGTTCAGTTGTTTATACTGCAGATACCCGCAACCTCACTTCAACAAATCTCCTTGGCATTTCCAAGGCCGCTATATCTAATGCAGCCAGTGGTACTATAGTCCTTAAAGGAGGCCTTGTTACTACTTTGAGTGGGCTGACTCCTAGCGCTACCTATTATGTACAGAATGATGGGTCTTTGACCTCTCCTGATGCCACGTATCCTTATTCTATTGACGGGGCTGCATACGACAGTGTTAGCTTGGATGTCAGCAGTCAAGAATCTAGTGCAACAGGAATGTGCTTTAATGATGACGGCACTAAGATGTATGTAGTGGGTGAGGGTTCGGATGCTATTTTCCAATATAGTTTATCTTCTGCATATGATCTATCTACCGCAAGTTATGATTCTGTTTCTTTAAGTGTTTCAAGCCAACAGTCACATCCTAGAAGTGTTGTTTTCAATAATGATGGATCAGCTTTATACATATCGGGAACTTCAAGTTCAGCAGCTCACCAGTACACACTTTCAGCAGCATACAATCTGTCTACTGGTTCGTATGCTTCCAAAACAGTGAGTTTGTCTTCGCAAGAACTATACCCTTGCGGATTGATTTTTAATAACGATGGCACTTCTATGTACATCGTAGGTTCTGGAAGCGACACGGTTTACCAGTACACACTTTCAACAGCATTTGATGTATCAACCGCTTCTTATGCGTCCAAAAGCATGAGTGTAAGCAGTGAACAGACCAGTCCTACTGGATTAGCCTTTAATTCTGATGGCACTAAAATATTCGTTTCAGGGGAAAGCCCCGGAATTAATCAGTATAGCCTCACTTCAGCCTATGATATTTCAACTGGTTCTTATGATTCAGTCAGCTATGGAGTGTCACACAATGCAAGGGGCATAGTGTGGGGTAATTCCGGTCTTAAATTTTACATACCAGATAGCGACACTGATACTATCTACCAATATACAGCAGGCGGCGGTCCGACAAGTTCTGTCAAGTTAGGCCGTGCCTTGTCGGCTACCACACTAGATTTGGAGTATCAGTCATGAGTAATTTATCTACTCTGCTCCCAGCAGGAGCTTCAGGAAAAACCATAGACGCTACGGCTAGCGGAGCCATTGCAACAAAGAAACCTGTAATATTAAATAGCGCTGGAACTGTTACTCAGATTGCCGAAAGTACTTCAACAGCTGTTATTCCAGCGGGGGGCATCACTCAGTGGAACCAGCCACAAGCGGGTAACGGAAACTATTATAGAGCTAATATGCATAGAGTGGCTTGGGATAGTGGCGATACTGATAAATTTATAAGTGTAGAAGATGAAAATTACGATTCACAGATAGTTGGTCGTATAGGAACTGTTAGTAATAGTGGAGGAAGCACTTCTATAAGTATGGGCACTAAGGTAGTTATTGCTACCCCTTCTCCATGTATAAAAGGAATCGCAGAAGATCCAAATAATGAAGGTAAATGGATGCTTCATTGGAATGATAGGAATACTACTTCTAATCACTATGCTCAAATTTTAAATGCAAGTAGCTCAACAAGCTTTACTGTTGGGACATTGCCGGGTACTACAGGCAGTAATGCAAGTGCCAGCCAGGAACCAGGTAGTCAACATTCTATAGCTTGGGATCCTAATGTGGAAAATCAGGCGGTTATTGTTTATCAGACTAATGATTCCCCCGCTTTAGCTTATGCACAAGTAGTAACTGTTTCAGGAAATAGTATATCTTATGGAACTCGTGTAAGTTTTGGGGGCTCTTCAGCTATTAGTTCTCCTGTTATTTCTGCGGATCCAAATACCTCTGGTGTGTTTATAGTCGCTTATAGAGACCAAGGAAATTCAAGCTATTGTACTGTTAATTCTTTAACTCTATCAGGAACAAGTATAACTTTTGGAACCGCAGTAGTAGCACACTCAGTGGGGTCTGTTTATGCTGATACTGATATGGCTGTTGACCCTAGTGAAGCGGGAAAATTTGTAGTAATGTGGAACGCCTATTACACAGGTTCTTCCGATAGAAATTACGCGGCTAAAGTTGGTACTAGAGCTGCAGATGGCACTATTACTTTAGGCGATATTTCATCTCCTGCAACGGCTATTGGTGCTAGTAACAATACAAGCGGACATGCCACACTAAGAGCCGTTGGAGGTGGTACAAAAGCCTTTGCAATTTACATAGGGCCTGTAAATAATTCATATGCTCAAGACTCTATAATAGTTATAGCCACACGCGCTGCTGACACTCTTTCTTTCGGAAGTCCTAGTGCTGATATGACTAATGGTGCTCATTGGTATAGCATGGGAGGACTTGGTTTAGCTATGGACTCGAATAATTTAGGTAGAGGAGTGATGGCATGGACACCGGGATCTTCTAGTGGAGGAAAACCTTCAGGAGTAAGATGTTTTGAAGCGGACGTTACAATCTCAAACCTCACCGCAACCAATCTCCTTGGCATCGCAGACGAGACAATTTCCGCTGATGCATCAGGAACAATAGTGGTAAACGGTGGAACGGTTACAGGGTTAACTGGATTTACTATTGGCAGCAATATTTACGTTACACCTGCGGGTGATTTTACCTCGGATGGTGCGACTTATTATGGGACGGGGTACGATTTAGCCGCAGCTAGTTATGCGTCCAAGTCTTTTTCAGTAGCAAGTCAGGAGAGTGCGCCAACGTCATTCGCTTTTAAGACTGATGATGGAACCAAGATGTATGTGTTAGGTAACACCGCTGGGAATGTCTACCAGTATACTTTATCCACAGGATTTGACATATCAACAGCGTCTTATGATTCAGTTAGTTTTAGTATTTCTAGTCAGGATACTACGGCAGAGGCAATAATCTTTAATACTGACGGTACTAAAATGTATATGTGTGGGCAACAGAATAAAACTGTCTATCAGTATAGCTTGTCATCAGGTTGGGATTTATCTACAGCGTCTTATGATTCAGTTAGTTTTAGTGTCACATCTCAAGATACAAGCCCAAAAGCGTTAGCGTTCAATGCCAATGGCACAAAGATGTTTATGTGTGGATCGGAGGAAGATAAAGTCTTTCAGTATACGCTATCAACAGGGTTTGATTTAGATTCAGCGTCTTATGATTCAGTTGCTTTTAGTGTTGGTAGTCAGGAGTCTGCTCCAACTTCATTAGCATTTAGCGCAGATGGAACGAAGATGTTTACCGCTGGCTATGGGAACGATACTGTCTACCAGTACACCTTATCCAGTGGATTTGATTTATCTACAGCGTCTTATGCCTCAATTAGTTTTAGTATCGCTTCTGAAGAAACCGGGCCAATGGAAATACATTTCAACACGGACACGCCTCAGGGTATTAAGATGTTTTCTATTGGTAACCAAGCAGGGGCCGTTTATCAATATGCCACATCCACCACAGGAACCGCGACTGTAAAAGCGGGACTAGCAATTTCAACAACATCATTATTACTAACAGGAGACTCATAATGAAAACATTAACATTTAACGACACAAATCTTTCCCCGTACACTTTTGCAGATGATAAAAGTGTAGTAGTGGAATCAAATAGAATTATAGTAGGAGACCCTACTGACCCCGATTTTTATATTGGAGATATGAACTCTAGTAATGCAACTTTGCATACTAGTGTGACTCCTCCAGATGATTGGCAAGGCAACCGTTATACTTATAACGGGTCTGCTTGGGCTGAAGTTTCGGGATGGGTTGATCCTAAAGTAGCAGAGATTGCTAGGTTACAGGCGCAGATCGACGCTCTTAATGCTGGATAAGTTCGACACTTAGGTTAGTCCCACTACCTTGGGACCGACCTAAGTACGTCTTAAAACTGCTTATTTGAATATATCTTTCCAATTCCCAGTTGTACTAGCTTTGGCGTATTCTGTAGCTCGATTTTCAAAGAAATTGGTGTGCTCTACCCCATTTAACATATAATCTAGCCAGGTTAGGGGATTGGTAGTGCTTCCAAATATTTTCTTCATACCTAAGCCTAGTAAGCGTCTATCCGCAATATATCTAATATACTCTTTCACTTCTTCAGGAGTGAGGCCCGGTACTTCTGCGTTCTCAAAACACAGATCAATAAAAGAATCTTCTAGATGTACGGTTCTTTCCGCAGCGCAATAGATTTCATACTTTAAATCATCGTTCCATATATACTTATTTTCCTTAATAAAAGTACGAAATAACTGTGTCATTCCTTCAACGTGCAAAGTTTCATCTCGAACAGACCAAGTAATAATCTGCCCCATTCCTTTCATTAAGTTATGTCGAGGAAAGTTTAAAAGAATCGCAAAGCTACTGAACAATTGTACTCCTTCTGTAAATGCAGAATAAATAGCCATAGTTTTAGCTATTTCTGTAGGAGTAGTTGTTCCAAAGTTATTTAGATACTCGTGTTTATCTAACATTGCCTGATATTCTAAAAACATTTGATACTCTTCATCTGGAAATCCCAAAGTTTCTAGTAATAAAGAGTATGCTTCCTGGTGTACGCCTTCCATAGACGCGAAAGCAGCGAGCATCATTCTTACTTCTGGTTGTTTAAATGTAGGTAAATAATGTTTGGCGTATCCTGCGCAGACGTCTACATCTGCTTGTGTAAAGAATCTAAAAATTTGAGTAATTAATTTTCGATTTTCTACTGTTAATTTTTCTTTATAATCCCGTAAATCATCGGCCAGGTTTATTTCATCTGGTAACCAATGCATTTGCTGCTGAAGTTTGTAGTTTTCAAATGCCCAAGGATAATTGAAAGGCTTGTAATAGTTTCGTTCGTCTAATAATCCCATTTTAACCCTCACACGCTAAACACGCTTCGTCCGAAATTGAATCGAACATATACTGTCTAAGAGCTTCATCAGATACTTTATCTGCACGCTTTATAGCAGCGCTTCTCAGATAATATAGGGTTTTTACCCCCCTTTTCCACGCCATTATATGTACAGCATGAAGTTCTTGTTTTGAAACATCTGCTGGGAAAAATAGATTAAGAGACTGACTCTGACAAATATGTTGTTGTCTATCAGCAGCAAATTCTATAAGCCATCTCTGATCTAGTTCTGGGCCCGTCTTAAATATGTCTTTAGTATCTTCATCCAAAAACTCTAGGTGTTGTACTGAGCCGTCCTGAGTAATAATACTTTGCCATACTTCTTCAGTATTCATTCCTAACTCATCTAAACAGTGTTCTAAGTATTCGTTTTTGAGGAGGCTAGAGCCTGTTTTAGTTTTTTGAACAAATGCATTAGCGCGGTAGGGTTCAATGCTTGGGCTAGTGTTACCACAAATAATACTACTGCTAGCGTTAGGAGCAATAGCCAATAAATGGGAATTGCGAATACCATAACCAATAGCGTCTGGACATTCTCCTCGTTCTTTTGCCAATAACTTTGTCGCTTCATTTGCTTTTTCCTTAATTTCGTTAAACATTTTCAAATTCTTAATTTTTGCTATTACACTTTCAAAAGGGATACTATGTCTCTGTAAATAAGCGTGAAATCCCATAGCCCCTAAACCTAAACTTCTTTCCTGTTTTGCACTGTATACTGCCCTGTGTAATTCTGGAGGGGCATTTGTGATAAAATATTGAAGTACATTATCTAACATTCTAATTAAATCAGGGATAAATAACTTATTGCCTTTCCACTCATCATATTCTTCCAGATTTACACTTGAAAGACAGCAGACTGCAGTTCTATTCTCGTCTGTGGGTAGTGTAATCTCTGAACATAAATTAGAGTGATGAACTTCTAGCCCTAATTCTTGTTGAAACTTTGGCACAGCCTTAGCAACTGTATCTTTAAACATTATATAAGGTTCGCCAGTCTCAACACGGTTTTGTATGAGTTTTACCCACAATGTTTTTGCGGGTACCGTTCTTATTACTTCTCCAGTATGGGGGTCTTTTAACTCCCAAGTGTCATTAAAATTTGCTTCTTTTGTTGCTTTTTCAATCAATTCCATAAAGTCATCAGTAATAACAACAGCATGGTGCAGATTAGTAGATTTTCTATTAATATCACCTCCAGTTGGCTTACGTATATCGAGAAATTCTTCGATTTCTGGATGAGATATGTCCAAATATGCTGCATAACTTCCTCTCCTGGTTATTCCTTGGGAAAAGGCTAGCATTTCCCCATCTACTACTTTTAAAAAGGGAATCACCCCTGTACTTTCAGAGCCGTTACTAGTTGAAGATCCTACACTTCTTACCTTGCCCCAGTTACCCCCGATACCTCCTCCTACTGAAGATAGAAAAGCGTTTTCAGTATAATGAGATGTTATCCCGCCTCTACTGTCTTCTACATGATTCAAAAAACAACTTATAGGCATGCCTCTTTCAGTACCTCCATTACTTAGAATAGGGGTAGAAAACATAAACCATAGTTTACTAGCATAATCATATAATCTTTGGGCGTGTTCTTCATCATCAGAAAAAGCTGTTGCAGCACGCGCAAAAGCTTCTTGAGGAGAAGTTTCGTTATCTAACAAGTATCTATCATTCAGAGTTTTTATACTAAACTCTGATAAGTATTTATCCCTATTGTAATAAATATCCATCTATAAGTCTCCGATCTATTTCTGATATATTATCAGCTCCTATTGCGTCTTCACAATATGTTAATAAGTCCATTAATTGATAGTTTGTGAGTAACACCTCGCCATTAGCATTTAATTCTTGAATGTGTTTATACTTGCTATCTATAGGTAATCTGTCGTAAATGTCATATGCACTTCCCAGGTTGTTTATAAGACTGACTGCTCTTTTCGGGCCAATCCCTCTAATTCCTGAAACATTGTCTCCTTTATCTCCAACAAGACATTTATATGATATATAATTGTCTATGTCTACTTCGTAGTGTGTTGACCAGTTATCTACTGTTACTTCTTTTCTCGTAACATAAGAAAACCTGGATACTCCTTCCCGTATTAATAAGTCCCAGTCTCTATCACTAGAAATTAACCAAATATTTCCATATTTGAATTTATCTCTATATTTTACTAAATAAGCTGCGATATCGTCTGCTTCTACCCCTTGGAATCTGAGCACGGGGTACTCTTTAGATAAGCGTACTAAGGTTTTTTCATACTCTTCGAAAAAATCTTTAAATGCTTTCTTCTCTTCTTCTGTCTGTTCCGCATACTTATCTTTTCTATTTTGTTTATAATCAGCACTTATAGCTCTTCTATATGTAGATGTTCCTAAATCTGAGGTGATAACTATATTAGCACTTTTATAAGAATTAGCAAGAGAAAGTACGGTTCTTACATATTCTTCGCAAAAATCAGTTTTGCCTTGATGTTTCCATCGGAAAGCTAAATTTAACGAATCTACTATTAATACTGATCCCGAATCTTTTTCGAGTACTTCTGAAAAATTAAAAGCCATTTTCTATAAACTCTATTTGTTCTGAATTTAACCACTCTTCTGCTAGTAGCACATAACAATTTAACCAGGAAATAAATATATATTTACAACTCTTTGGTTTATGCTCTGTTGTTACAAATACTTTTGATCTGTCATATTTAAAGAATAATAAAGGTTGTTGATTTCCGTTCTCTGCTTGTACTAATAGTTTTTTCCACCACCGAATAAGATTATTGGTTTTTTCAGCGGTAAATATCTTGTCTGTTAAAGGAGACTCTGCATAATTTTTTACTTCTATACAGTAATAATTCTTTTGGTGGGGGACATAGAGGTCTCCTTTTAAATACTCTAATGCTCCGGAGGAAGGAACTCGTTCAAACTTTAAGCCCGTATGCTCCCTTAACATATCTCTTACTAGATATTCACCCCGTGCACCCTTTGCTCTTGAATCTACCATCTAATCTAACCTACTTATATTTTGTTCCTTTACTATTTCTATCTTATCTAATAGAGGGTGGGTCCACCCATGACTAACTACATAAGTGTTTAAGTTTTCTTCTTGAGTTAAAATTTCTACCAATTTTTCTCTTCCTGGGTCATCTAACACACTGATTACTTCATCTAAAAACAATGTATTAATTCTTGACTTAGAAATACTACTCATTAACTTGCGAATCGCTATCAATGTTGCAGTATTTACTCTAGCTAATTCTCCCGATGATAACGCTAGAATATCTACTATCCTTGCATTATCTGTTATTTGCACATTTAATTTGTCATTCAAAACTACAAATTCAAGTGTAAACCTACCATCAGAAAATTCGGCTAAATAAGTATTAACTAACTCTTCTAATTCTTTAACTAAATTCTCTATTTTGTAGGCTAAAAGCCCGTTTGTGCTAAAAGCTTTTTTGAGTATTTCTAAATTTATAAATACACTGTCATGCTTATCTAATTCTTTTGTAAAGTCCCTGAGCTGTTCTTTGAAAGCTTCTGTTTGTTCTTGTATGACTTGGATCCTTGTGTTATTTTTCGTGCGCTTTTCGTTTTCTTTTGAGATTTCTCCCAGTCTTTCTCTTGTTGTACGAAGTCTTTCACGCACTCTTCCAATGCGGTCAGTAAGATTTTGACCGTCCACTTGCTCACTTGACAAAGCATGGTCAATACGGCTATACAAATCCTCCCAATTTTTCTGAATACTAATTTTAGTTTTGTACTCAGAGTTGTTTTCTTTGATTTTCTTGATGGCCCTGGAAATGTCGCCACGTTTTTCTTTTGCCTCCTCTATATTATCTAGTTCGGCTTGCATTAAGTTTTTTTTAAACTGTGAGTCTACTGTCTGCTCACAAGTAGGGCAGTTATCCCCTAATTTTTTCATCTTTTCTAATAATAAATTAGAAGTACTTATAGAAGCCTTTATACTACCTTCTTCGGTTTGTAAATTATCGTATGATATTATTTCAGTCGCTTTTATTTCATTGGCTTTATTAATATTTATTTGTCTAAATAAGGTTTTATAACTATTGTTGGTTTTTATCTTTTTATTTTTTTGCGAGATATTTTCAAACTCTAACAATAAAGACCTTAATTCTTCATCGTCTTTACTCGTATCAATTTCTAAATTTAACATTGGAAGTATGTTAGTACTCTCCAATTTATTGTCATACAGCCACTTTTCTATCGTTGCTATAGTCGAATTTATCTCAGTGATCTTGATATTTGCGTGTCTAGAGGCTTCCTTGAAAACTTCAAACAACGCTACATATTCTTCTAAATGCAATAAATCAATTAAAAACTTTTTCCTGTTCGTATCTGTAGCAGTTAAAAATTGCAAACTACTATTAGTATTTTGATAAACTAATTGACTAAATGTTTTGAAATCTATACCTATGACCCCCTGAAGAGTCTTATAAGTATTTGTAGCTGTGTGACTAGATATATCCTCCCCGTCTTTAAGGAGCTTCACTTTTATACTTGTTTTTCGGTTTACTACTACTTCATATAGAGTATCTTCTTTAGTAAAGGCTAGATAAATATCATATCCATTATTGACATATCTATTAGGAATATCAGCTTTTTTTATTCCTTTTGAGTTTTTATTATATAATACCTCTTCAATAATTAATGGAATAGAAGATTTTCCCATTCCATTTTTACCAATTATTTGTGTAACATTACTACTGTCTAAGTCAAGTTCGTTGTTCTCACCGTAGCTAAAGCAATTATTCCATTTGAGCTTTTTGAGAATAATCATTAAATGTTCCTATGATTTCGGTTACGTTTTCTGGGTCTATTTCTAGTATATAATTAAGATATTCAATTAACTCTTCTTCTATAGTCATTTCTTTTTTCATTAAAAGAGCTGTTTCAGAATTTCTTTTTACCACTTTTTTATCTAGTAATTCTGAATTTTTAATTGATGCCAGTTGTTGAATATCTCCCTCTATTTCATATATAGTATGGTGATATTGTGTAGGAATCATTTCTTCAGCATTTTTTATGGTTTTTCTAAGCAACTGGGGTAGGTGAAATTCATCCCACATCCAGTCCCAAGTATTCTCAGCAATAAATAGAAACCCTGTGTATACTTCAGTTCTATGAAAAGAAGTAGTCAAAGGGCTGCCCGGATAAACAATGTTTCTTTGTGTATTATTATGCGCGTGTAAATCTCCCGCAAATACAACTGGAAACGGATTAAATCTATCTAAATCAACTTCTGGTTTCACATGAGGGGGTATTTCACCCCTCACATGAGTAAATAAAGGCCAATCAGGATTAAGCTTTTCAATGCTGTTATCTTTATGAAGTTCTGAGTAAGGAAGAATACTAAAGCCTAAATCCGTATCCTCATAAAGAGAGTCAATAATATCGACCATTGGATTTATACTTTTAGTAACTTCTTTTAGCTGAGTAAAGAATGTCTTATTTTTTCGAGTAGCCTCGTGATTACCACTATAAATTAAAGTGGGTCTCTGAGCTTTAGATACAAAGGAAAAGTATAATTCTAATTCTTCCATACTGGGCAACCTATCAAATAGGTCACCCCCTATTATGTGCATCTTACACGTTTTTTCTTTCTCTCTTATTGCTTCAAAAAATAACTCATACCGATTTAATGCCCACTTCTTAGGTACATTTTTCTGGCCTAACTTTAGATGCCAATCGGCAGTAAATAGAATCATGCCACATCAAATTCATCTTCAAGAGTGTCATCTATTTCTTCAATATTAGCTTTTCTAATACTGTCCAGAAGCTCTTTTTGAGCATCTGGAGTAGGACGGGCCATAACATCATCCATAGACTTGAGATCCTCAACAGCTGCTCTCTCATCTTCGGTTAATGCACGAGGCTTACACTTTAGAACTTGGAGTTGGTACTCTACGTTATATGCTAGAGGCCCAGTTTTTACTCGCTTAAAGCAAAGATCCCAGCCTGAATCATAATCAGTAGGATCGCCTAAATCTTCTGCGGCAATCATAATTTGTTCCCACAGTTTTTTCTTTAGATTTAGAACTTTAACTTTGCCATCGGTTGGGTCGATGCATTGTGTAGCGTAGCTCCAGCCACACTTGAGATCAGGATAGTACTCACGTACCCAATCCTTTTCTTTGTTATTGAATCGTTCAATATTTCTATCGAAAGAAAGGCATTCGAAAGGAATGTTCTTTTTATTGGTTCCTTCTATCCAATAAACGTACCTGGCGAGTATATCGCCCACGACGCGAACCTTGTTGTCTCCATCTTTATAAGTGTAACTAAGGATGGAATTCTTTTGGGCGGAGCCCTTTTGCTGGTTAAATGAAATAGCCATTAATGTTTCTCCTCTGGGACTTCTTCGTATAAAAAGTGAACTAAATTTGTTTCTTCATCTATACGAAGTAGACTATTGTCGTTAATGTTGGCAACAAGAAAATCTGCAAATGGAAGATGCAATAATTCTAATGTTGTAGTTTGTGTCGCAGCATAATCAGATATACTTCTAAATGATGCAGTTGCTAAGTATGCAGCTATTTCCTTATAGGAATGTTTATATGAGTTATATAATAAGACATCAGGATGAGCTAAGAAACTTAGCCCATTAAAATCTTGTTGGCTATATCGGTAAAGTTTATCGCTCCTGTGTGTAGGAACAGATTTATTTACTAACATTTCAAATATACAAAATATTTCTCCAACGCTACCATCGGATGCTTTATATATTTTTTGCCAATCATACAACAACATACTATTATATCAATCTTTAAGGTTAATGTCAAGAACTATTTTTTAAAGCTCTTTTATTTGATATCCCTGTTTCATGTAGTATCCAATTCTACTAGACGCCTGTCTTCTAGCAGTATCTCCTTTGAGGTGAATATCAATAATTACAGGGGTTAGTTTATTCTTTTCTTTTCTAATAATTCGACCTATTAGTTGGGTCAGTAAAGGGTCATTGTTAATAGGTGTGCCTAAGATCAAACAACTTAATACATTTATAGATATTCCTTCTGAAAAAATTGCTTGTGTTCCGTATAATACGTTCTTATTTCCGACTTGAAGTTCATTTATTAATTTTTCTCGTTCTTCTTGTGGAACCTCACCTGTAACACAAAGAGCGTTCTCCCCCGTAAGTTCAGCACAGCTTTTTAAAAATGCTACTCGATCACTTACTACTAAAACTTTATGCCCCTTATGTGCATATGCAGCCGCTAACATTGCTACTGTGTGTCTATACTCTTCGTTACTCGCTAGATTTGTAACTCTATTAGCCCAAGGTATTCTTGAGCCGTCTAAAAATCTTATTTCTGAATGTAGTATATGTACTACTGGAGACATAAAATTCTCCTTAGGCGGCTTAAGAACATTAGGGCTAAAGTAGTCTCTAAAGACAACATGTTTTCCGTCTTTTCGTTCTATAGTGCCTGACAAGCCAATTTTATATCTGCAGTAGTTTGTGTCCAGGATCCTGGAAAAGGTGGGGCTACTAACATGGTGCATTTCATCTAAGATTACAGTTCCGAACTCTTTACGGATTTTTTCAATGTTTCTATAAAGAGTTTGAATATTTCCTATCACAACAGGACTGTTAGTATCAAACTGGCCACTACCAATAATTCCGGGCTTAAACCCAAATACTTTTTGTACTTCTTTTGCCCATTGATTCCTTAAGGGGATAGTATGGACAACTACTAATGTCTTTTGACCTAGTTTACCGGCTATTGATAGCCCAGTAAAGGTCTTGCCCCAACTTACCCAAGCGTTTATAATACAGTTATCTTCTACTGTATTATGTACCTCTTGTTGACTTTTTCTAAGGTCATATTTGAACTCAGGAAATGTCTCTGGTTTTAATACTCTTTTATCTACGATCTCATGTCCATGAGGTATCAAATCAGTGCGTCCTATAGGAATAGTTACTATTCCGGGACGTATAACAGCCATGTTTTTTATTACCTGTGGAACTAGGTCTTTTGGATTTTTTGGGGGTACTACATATGTTAACTCTTTATCTAGTTCATCTTGAACTTCTGGAGTTACATCTAAATAAATCCTATTACTTAGTACTGCTTTCATACTTTCCTTCGAGTATTTTTCTTTTTAGTTTCAGAATACTCATAAATTATCCAAGGGTATTTTCGCATAAGTAAAACTCCTGCCCATAACATATCAGGACTGGGAGGTCTGGGTATAGTAAAAGGAACTTTCCAATTCTCTATCCAAATCAGAGAAGCGGTAGTTTTTTTCTCAATTTTTCTTATTTTTCTATACTTTAAGGGCAATATTAAGGTCTTTTGATAGATAAAAGGAACCCCCTTACTATCTACAAAATAATAAGAATACTGTTTTAGAATACCAACTAAGCTATCAACTGATTTTCTTAAAGGTAGGAGCCCTTTGTGAGGGGTTTGAAGCCTCCGCTGCCCTAGTGTTTTTCCTGGCATATTTCTATCGTCTAACAGTTCGCCATCTAGGTACAGTAATCCGTCTGTTAAATCCCAATTACTTGATGGTAGAATAAATACTGGAAACTCTATTCTATCCAGTGTTTTGTACGTAACTATCATACTCTGAGCCTATAAAAAGATGGGGGCTATCATTCATATAGTCTCCATACTGATCTTCAAACTTGCCCATTGAGTAGTCATCTCCTGTATCAAAATCGCATCCTATAGGAGCGCCTGATATAGAGATACCTCGATCTCTTTGAATAAACTCTTGTAATGAACTGCAATATATATCCAGCTCTTCATTTGGTACTTCTGCTAATATAGAGTCATGTACTAAAGCAAATATTTTAGCTTTCATATTTGATTTTTCAATAAATTCGTTCATTTCTATTGCGCCGAGGAGGTTAATATCAGAAGCAGTAGACTGCACCAGAAAATTAAGACCAGACCTAACGGTATGACTTCTAATAGCTTTATCTTTACTTTTAACATTTGGTAATCTCCGTTTGCGGCCGAAAAAACTATACACAAATCCATTAGCTTCTATAAATTTTTGATTTTTTTCAATCCATTCTTTTAATTTTTTGAATGACTTAAAGTAATTATATATAACCTCAGAGGCTTCTTTGACACTGAAAGGTTTTCCAGAGTCTTTTGTTACTTGTTGGCTAATTTTATGTGGCCCGGCTCCATACATGATTCCAAAACTTACTGCCTTGGCAGCTTGTCGCTGAGTGGGGTATAGCCTGGCCACGTCTTCTGCTTCACAAGGCAACTTAAATACTGTTTTGGCAATTGTACTGTGAAAATTGCCGCCCTCTCGAAATACATCCATAAGTGCTTCATCATTTGCCAACTTTGCGGCGACATATACTTCTGCGGTTGTCAAGTCCATTGCAACTATCTGCGACCCCGTTGAGGCTGTAATACATCCTTTGACAATTGGATTGTCTCGAGGAATTTGTTGCATATTTAGCTTACCGCTACTGCTAAGACGACCAGAAGTTGTAGAGTGCAGGTTAAAAGAAGTCCTAAGACGGCTATCCTTATCCAATTGCGGTATGATTTTGTCCAAATAAGTATTTTTAATTTTGGATTTTTGACGGATTGCCAAGATATGTTTGGGAAGTTCAGATTTTTCTGCGAGCTTATTAAGGACTTCTGAGTCTGTTGAGTGCTGCCCCGTTCCAGTTTTCTTATTAGTAGGATTAAGGCCAATAAAATCAAACAGAAGGCCCCGAAGTTGTACAGTGCTATTAGGGTTAAAAGGTTTACCATTTAGTTTCTCGAATTTTTCTATATCAAAATCTTTATACATAGACTTGATAGATTCATCAATGTTTTGCTGCATTAAATCTTGAGCTATAATTAGTCTTGTTTTATCAAAAGGAACACCGTTTTCTTGGATGTTCAATAGAAATCTAGTACCTGGAAGTAATAAGTTTTCATATACCCAAGCTAGTTTTTGGTTTTCTTTAACTTTTATAAACTTCTCAAACAGTTTAAATGTAACTAATGCATCCATAGCTGCGTATGTTTTCATTACATCAAAAGGAACTTCTTGATAATTGAACTCGCCTTTAAGGATTCTATTTTCCTTTCTGTAGTTATCTATCCAGTCATGCATCGGCTTTTCGTAATCTCCGTAAGGAGTATACTTCAATGCTAATGCTTTTAATCCGTGATGCCCTGGATTTTCATTGATCAAATAAGATAGAAGCATAGTATCCTCTATCTTTGGAAACGTAAATCCGAAATGATACTCAAACCAAGCTAAGTCGAACTTAGCATTATGAAAAATTACAGTCTTTTCATTAAATAACTTTTGTAACTTTTTCTCTATTCTTCCTTGAAAATCAATACAATCAGTACTAATATAAGCTGCTGTTTGTCCATCATAGCACAAAGACATTCCCAACATATACCCATTTCTAGGATACAAATTAGTTGTTTCTGAGTCAAGGGCTATGCAGCTATTTTCATGTGCGAGAGCTTTATCTATAAAATTTTCGGCTTCTTTAGCTTCTGTAATTCCAAAAGCAATACTATCATCAATTACCACATCTTCTATTTCGCCCTTAATATATTTAATGATATTAAGTTTTGAGGTGTCCCAAGTCTTTTGAGCTTCGGGTTTGAAAGCGAGCATGGCGGGATTAATTACTGGTAAAAACTTATTTTCAACTTTCTTACCAGAGTATTCCACGACTGAATTAATTTTAGTAAAGTATTTCAAAGACTCACTTCCTACTAAAATAATCCAATCATATAATGAGGTGTCTATGTCAATATCGCAATCTCGTTTTAATACTTTCTTGATTGCGGGGTCTGAACATAATTGATACTGATCGAAGGAGAATTCCTCTCCGAAATGTTTAACGTAATCTGTGCTACTAGGCTTCGTTTCTACTAATGCAACTTTAGGCATATAATTTACTCGTTAATTTATCAACTTGGGATTGTGCTAATGCTCCAGGATCTGTATGCTGTAAACATATATTCCTAGAAAGGAGACCAACTCTCTCACACATAGCTTCTACTTTTTTTGCTGCTTCTTGGCCGGCTTCATCTCCATCGAAGAAAACATCTATTCCTGATGCGCCCCGTATAAAAAGCATACTTAATTTATCTTCATTTATATTTGATGTGCCAAAACAACACACGGCATTTGTTAAGCCTTTATCATGTAGGTTTATCACATCAAATATACCCTCTACTAGAATTACTTTTCCTTTTCTAGGGGCTACTGAGGGAAAGAGAGGCATTTTAGAGCCTCTAGGACTAATTTTATACTTAGGTATTCCGTCTGTTAAATGTCGCCCATTAAAAGCAACTATCTTACCAGACGTATCTCGTATAGGAAAAACTATTCTATTAATAAAATCTGGGTTGGTATGTTGGAACGCTTCAAATTTTTTATAGGTATCTGGGCGTATATTTCTCCAGTTACCCAGATAAGGGGTATAGTTAAAGGGAAAAGATAAACCAATACTTTCTGCCTTCTTTTCTATAATTTTTTGTTTAATAAGTTCTCGACGTAATTGTAAGTGGTTTATCTTTTCATCAAACAAGGTAAGAACACTTCCTTTGTACCCGCAAGAAAAACACTGAAAAATACCAGTAATTTTATCTATGCGCATACTAGGATTAGTATCATCATGTTCTGGATTCAAACAATTTACTACATAATCTTTGCCTTTAGAGAGATATTTAATCCCTCTTTGTTCTAAAATATCTTCAATCATCTATCATTATATCCAGGTGCATATCTATTAACTGGTGAATAATTTATTGTACCTAGAGATAATGCATTATCATGTAATTCAGTTGCTAATTCTGCTAGGGAAAAACAGTATCTTTTCTTTATAAAAGTACCTGTTCTTACTTCTTCAAAACAATACACTTTTTGAGGCATTTCTACTGTTTCATTGTATGAAGCTAGCTCTAGCCCTGTCATGCGATTAAATGCAATTTTAGAACTAGAAGTGCAGGTCGTTAAAGTGATTAAACCAAGTGCTATTAGTATCTTCATTATTCAGTCATTGCGTCTAAAAGTTGCTCTGCTTCGTAAAGGATAGCTTTTTGGTCATCATCTAAAATATACTCATAGATTCTTAACTTATTTACATAAAAATTTATGTCTTTTAGATTTGCTTTATTTAGACTTTCTATCAAATTATAGCAATATTCATACGCTCTATTGTTTGTCACTTCTTTAATATTCATAGGTTTACTCTCATTATGATATATTATACTAAATTTCAATATGAGAGTCAAGAAATATTTTTAGATGTCATCGATTTCTTCCCCAGTCTTACTGCTCTCATCCTCTAATTCTTGAGGAGTTCTAGCAGACTCGGGGCCTATTTTTAAAGTTTCCCAATTTACATAAGAAGTAAAAGATTCCATAGAAGCTGACCTCATCTTCTGACAAGTAAATGTGGCACAGGCATCATCGTGTGAATATGTTTCTAAGGAGTATGCAGCATCTGCGGCATCTAGGATTCCCTTTGCGAACCTGGCTTCTCCAGTAGCGTCAGTTTGATAAGGGGATAGAATTGGAACTTCATAATCCTGTGCCATAGTTTTTAATCTTTTACTAATTTCTACTTGTTCTGTCCAATCATACTGTCCAACACGAGAAGGAAGAGTAGAGCGTTTTACTTGATTAATATAGTCTACAATGACTATACCAACATTATCTAACTTTTTTAATTTCGTATCTAAATCAGATTGTATCTTACCAATGGTAAGACTAGAATCATAAACAACATCTAGCTGAGTCGGGAGAAGCTCGCCTTCTGTTAATTTAGTATGAAATTTATCAAAGTCGTTATGTTGTTTATATTCTTTCAAACGCTCGTCTCCAAGCTCAAAGCGGTTTGCCCACCATTGAGCAACTTTCTCCCACTCTTTAATATTAAGATTTTTAGTTCTTAAACGAGCGAGAGGTACATCAGTAGCAATACTACAGCATCGTTGTAAAATAGATCGGCTATCCATTTCTATAGTGAAATAGATTGCAGACTTACCTGATTTAATGATGTGATTTGCTACGTTAGAACAAGTAACAGACTTACCTCCACCACGTCTGCCTCCAACAAGTATCAAATCTCTAGGAGAGAACTTCATGAAACTATCGTATTCGGCATTTAATCCAAGGGAAACATATTTTTTAAGGTCGTTATCAGGCTCAAACAAGGGAATATGTTGCATACTCTCCTCGGGATTTTTAAGCTCTACCTTGTCCCCTATACGGGTGACAATGTCATGGAGATGGTCTAGTGTTTCTTGCGCACCGTCAAATGCAACGGAATTATCTACATACTTCTCTAGTTCATTTAATACTTCTCTCTGAGTATATTCGTTCTTTAAGTAGTTGAGAAGCATCGCAGCTTCAGCCTCTACTTCAATACTCTTTATAGCAAATAATTTGTCTTTAGTAATGCTATCACGAATTTCGTACTTGAGATCATCGAACTTGGGGAGCTTATGATATTCGTCGCAGTGTTTGTCGATTACACTGTATATGGTGTGGTATTCGGAAGGTAGGTAGTGTTTTCGCAGAACAGCCCAGGTTTCAAAATCCTGTGCATCAAGAATCTGCTTTATTAAAGCACTAGCAATATTCAACTACGTCCCCCCGAACAAAAAAATAAGTGCTGAGAAAATTCTCAGCACTTATCAGTCAACTAATTACTGAGCAGCCGCAGCAGCTTTTTCTCTTCGAGAAGCGCCGTCGTAGTCGGAAGCAGAAATGCCACGCCTTGTAAGCATAGTTTTTACTCCTCGTACAGTTTTACCGATTTCAGTGGCTATTTCTTCAACAGTCATTGATTCGATGTCGGCAAGCTCTGCCAGGGGGTCTACTCGAGTGCCAGATTTAGTTGTTTCCTGGCGGGGGATGGCTGCAATAGTACCAGCTCGAAGTAAGCTAAGAGCTTTACCACGGATGGAGTTTACTGAGCGGTCAAGCGCAGCTGCAATTGCTTCAACAAAAGCGCCTTCATTTACTAACTTAACAAACGTAGCTTCTTCTTCATCTGTATAAGTCTTAACAGTTTCCGGCTTAGGAGTCGGCTTAATGTGGCTAGTCAATTCCATAGACAAGATTTTGCCTTGGATTTGCTTTGCTGTAAATTGGCCGTCGGCAAAATTTGCAGCAACATCCGCATAAGTATATTGACCACTGTTGTCAGTTACAAATGATTCCAAGACCCCTTCTTGTACGTCTGAAAAGGCTTTGGTAGAGGTTGTAGAAGCTAGTTCTACAGCATAACCCATTTTTCGCAGTTTACTAGAAACTGAACGGGTTGAGGTTTCAAGGTTATCAGCAGCCTCGGCTACTGTTGCTTGAGATACAGGAGTTTCGTCTCCTACAAACGTTTCGAGCGCGCTGGTGCGCTCATCATTCCACTTAGGAACTGCCATGTTTTTCTCCAATATAATCTTTAAGATTATTGACAATTTGTATGCCTTTATCTAAGGCTTTTAAGGTTTTTGCTGTCTCTATTTCTGTTTCATTAACTAAAATAGTTACATCATTTGTTACATTATCTTTGATAGTGTAACCTAGATTTTTTAATTTTGTAGCTGCTTCTGCTTTAGTTTTATAACTAAAGAGTTTTCCAGTTATACAAACGGTTCCTAATGTACCACTGCTTTTTGTTTCAAAAAGCATATCGTGGGGAAGATACTGTCTATACTCTACAAAGTCTGTTTCTAACCAAGCCATTAGATTATCGGTCGTTATTTGCCCGAGTCCCGCCCTTTTGCAAGATTCTGCAGTTATATCATAGATACTTCTACAGACCGCTGAAAGTTTTTCTGCTGCGACTCTCCCCACTAAAGGGATGCTAAAGGCGGGTAGCAGTAAATTTGCAGGGGCTTTGGTTGAGTTTTCAATTTCTGTAATTAGTTTACTACCTAATTTTTCAGAGTTAAGGGCTAAAGAAGCACTTTTTTCATCTAAGTAGTATAGTTCGACTATATTACTTAATCCTAATTTTTCTATAGACCTCGGACCGAGTCCTTTAATGTATAGTGATTTAGCAAAGTGCTGAATTTTTTTAGCTGATTTAGTGGCGCAATTTTTATTATTACAGAATAATAAATCATTTACCCACTCAAGTGTTGAATTGCACGAAGGGCAGTTACTAGGCACTTGAATTTTTTCCACTATGTTATCCTTTTTGATTGAAGTGTATATTATACTAAAGTTTTGAGATAAAAGTCAAGAATTATTTTTTTGAAGGTTATTAACCCCATTGCTTCGCCATAGCATCAGCTATTCCCTGGTAGGTTAATGATCGGTCTTTGCCTCTAGTTTTACTTGGCCCTAACTTGTTTTGACCACTATCAGTTTGATTCGACCACCTTTGATAAATTTTTCCGTTTTTCTTTATTTTTCTACCGTTAATTAGTTTTGTTGGTTTCAGTGGCCTAAGTCCTTTCAGCCATAAACCAGTTTTTTTACTTGCATCTTCTCCGAATTGGTATGGCTGGATATATTGCGGTTTAGGCATAAATTTTAGCCTAGTATTTATACACCCTACTGGATTTTCCAAACATATTTTTGGGATTCCAGATTGCCATAATTTTGTGATAAATTCTAATGCCTTCTCTGTTTTTTCTGCCCGGCCTTCGATTTTATTATTCCAATGTAGTCCGCTGGAACATATGTAGGTACACTCAGGGTGGGCTATCATCATATCCCAATTATATGAGAGTATGTCTAGTACGTCACCCTGGTAATGGTTTCCCGGTCTTTCTGTAGGTAACAGATCGCAACTGGTTACATCGTGGCCTTTCTCTGTAAAAGCATCTCTAACAATACCACTGTACTCGCAGGCTATTAATATTTTCATTAGCACTCCGAGTCATAGTCTTGCCATTCATCATATTCGCTTGGTTGATGTTCTGTATCTTCATCTTCATCAACTCGTCGTACTATTCGAGGTATGATTTCTCCTGATCTAATTACTTCAACTTTACATCCTATTTCTAGACCTAATTCATCTATAATATTGATATTATGTAGAGTAGCTCTGCTTATTTCTGCATCTCCAATTCTTACCGGGTCTAGAATAGCTACTGGACTGATCCTGCCACTCTTACCTACTTGCCAAACTACTTTTTTCAAAATACTTATAGCAGATTCAGTTTTTTCTGATTTGAGGGCAAAAGTGCCTCTAGGATGTTGAGAAGTAAATCCTTGCATGTGATGCTTTGAAAAATTATCTAGTTTATATACTACTCCGTCTGTTGGATATGTAATTGCAACATTTTCTAATACTGTGACAAACCCCGAGTTCCCATAGGCATCCATTTCTTCAGTCCAGTACTCTTTTCTAGCGGGTTCTGCCCCATATAAAACAAACTGTATACGTCTGCAGGCGAACTCATCCATGTTCTTTAGATTTAACGCACCCGCCGCATAGTTTCTAGCATTGGGGATTTCTTTTGGAGCAACTACTTCTCCAGTTAATTGTACTATGCCGTTAGATACAAATAAAAATTTATTTGGAACTAATAGCCTCATTTTATCTGTTATGTCTTTACCGATTTTGCCATCACCCCTGGTGAGAGCTTGTACTAACTGTCCGTTTATATACAATAAAGATACTGCAGCACCATCTAATTTAGGGCTGTAAACAACTTCTTTTTCAAAGCTGTTCATTGCCTCGTTGATATACCAATCGGGGGCGTCCTCTAAATCAAATACTTTTTGTAGAGAACGCATGGGAAAATGATGGGGCACACCATCTGTAATAGTGTGTCCCACTTTTTTATAGTTGTGTTTCTTTGCAAGGGCATCAAAATCATGGTCTTTAATGATTGGCATACCCTCGTAATAGAGTTTACTTGCTCTGTCTAAAAATTCTGTGGCTCTGTCTATTTTGTGCATAAAAACTCCTATTATTTTATAACTATATTATAGAATAATTTAAGGGAAGTGTCAAGAATTAGATATAGATATCGTTAATTAAATCTTTAAAGTGTTTTTCTATCACTTCTTTACTTTCTGCTAGTGATAGAATTTCGATCAGCCCTACAAATAGTTCCTTAGAGTTTTCTATGGTTAATGGCATTGTTACCCCTACATTTGAAGGTTTCCATTCCTCATTAAAATCTAAATAATACTTTCTTATACTGAGATATTCGGTATGTCTGAAAGTATTTACTATTAAACGAACCTGCTCCTCCCTATCCTGGTCATAGAATATAACTTTTGTGTATTCTTCTGGGGACTCGTGTAATTCCATGTCGACTCCTAATTCTTCAAGATGGATGATAGAGGGACTACACTTGTAACACTTTCAGGCCTTAGAAGCCTGTAAGAGTCTGTATCCCAACAAAAAAACAGCAAAGTTTCTGCCGTTTCTTTAGCTCTACTTTTTTTGGAAACAATGTAGGAGGTACTAAAATCCAAAGTACATACATTATACTTTAGTTTCTTAGAATTCTGACTTCTATAAGTAATTACCGCATCCCCGTATTCAGCTACTAGAGCGCGTAATTCTTGTTTTTTCACATTAACTCCTTTAAGTGTAGGTTAGCAAAAATTTTTTTACTGTACTTTCTAAAAGGTGTTAAATATGTGCATAACTATACACTGAGATCTCAGTGTATAGTTACAATACTAAAATTACGATATGGAAGAAATAACCCCTGCAAAATACTTTGCAGCTTTTCCAGTCAATTTACTAATGATATCCCCATCAACAGTTTGACCTGCAGAGGTTAATGCATCGGTGAGTTCATCCTGGGCTTGAGCTTTTGATACGCGGGGACTCCCACTACCATTACTCGCTGCAGCCGTCTTTCGAATATATACTCCTGCTTTTGTTAGAATCATACGGACTCCATTAGGAGACTCTTCGTATTCTTCTGCGATTTCTTTTACAATTTCTACACTTGTTTCTGGTGTAGGGTTGGCTTCTTCATAAGCTTGTATTACTGCTTCTTTCTTTGTGTCGTCCCAAGCCATGCTTGTACTCCTTGGTTAATGTTTCAAAATCAAACTATATTATACGAAAAATTTTACATATTTGTCAAGAACTATTTTTCTAACCTTGATATGTCTACCCCTTGATCTATCAAGTGATCTAACTTACCTAAATCATAGGCTAAACTACAAGAGTAATGTCCCCCTACGGTTACGTAAGGGAAGTAGGTATTTGAAAAGTCTCCTTTTTCTATAACATAAATTTGGTATAACTTACTTGAATATAAGTCTTCATAGTTTCTAACTGATTTATATCCAGGTTTAATTTGATACTCTGTATCTATTTCTTTTAATATTTGTACTAATCCGTGTTTTATTGCTGACCAAACTATTTCGCCTTCTTTGAACTGTGAAGCTATCATAATTTCTGGTAAAAAAGCAACTTTACTTTTATTTTCTTTTGTAGGAATTTCAGGTACTCCAACCTTATTCAGGATCCCTTTTACAAAAGAAGAAGATCTAAATAAAGAACTAGCTATTGCTGAAACTGGTTCTTTATTTAGATACATTATTATAGATTCATTTATTTCATTGGGCGTAGCCGGGCGTCCTCTATTTTGAGACCGTCTTTTTTCATAAAAGGCTTGTTTATCTTTAAATTCCGTTATAATATTACTTAATCGAGAGGTGTTATAAGTTATATTAAGTTTTTGGCATGCTTCCTTTTTTGTAAACGGCTTCCCAGATTCCAATAGTTCTATTACTTCCCGTACATTCGTGTCCGAGAGTTTTTCGTGCTCTCTCTTTTTTATGCCTCTTCTCATTCTTTTCCTTAATTTTTTCAATTAGTTGGTCACAGTATATCGTTATATCTTTGTAACGATGCCAACTGCAGCAACATTTAACTTCGTTTTTAATTTTTTCAATTAGGA
>Ga0187827_10002033_pt1 | contig 28286 bp, 26 predicted proteins | sample ETNtaG_39_FD_167969 | JGI IMG/M metagenome (GOLD analysis project Ga0187827, IMG submission 167969) | Marine microbial and viral communities from oxygen minimum zone, Eastern Pacific Ocean - ETNP2014_SV_150_PacBio MetaG (Illumina Assembly) | ecosystem: Environmental > Aquatic > Marine > Hypoxic...
TCTCTGGAATTGCATCAGGAAAAGTTTTTAGACAGATAGATAGATCCAATAAAATATTAGATAGCCTAAGTGATAGAGCTGTAGCTTTAATTCTTAAATGGAGAGCAGAAAAAGCTGGAATAAACAGCATTAAAATAGCAGGCCATTCAATGAGATCAGGTATCGCAACTAGTCTTGCAAAAGAAGGTGCTACTGAAAATGAAATTAAAAAGATCACAAATCATCGCTCAAGCTCTATGGTACAAAGGTACATTCAAGATGCTGAAATTTTTGATAATGCCACTAAATTATTAGATCTTTAATGAATGAAAGTTTATTAGAAAAAAAAACAGTAAAAACAGTTTTAAATTACTTACAAGATTTTGATTCAAGTATATCCCCTTTATCAAATCAGTAACGGTAAAATTATTGATTTTGTTCAATAATCTGGTCAATTTTGGAAGCTAATATAAAATCATTAATTGATAAACCTTTAATAGCATGAGTATGAATCATTATCAGACAATAACCCCATCCAAGGGAAATATCGGGGTGATGCCCCTCCTCTTCTGCTAATTCTCCAACTAAATTTGTAAAATGAATCGCTTTTTTAAAGTTTTTAAAATCAATTTTTTTAAATATCATTTCTTTATTATCATTTAACTGCCATTCATTTAATTCAGGTAATTTCTTTTGAATATCATCTGAAGAGAGTTTCGGCGTGTTACCTGAGCAGGGTTTGCATTTTAATTGTGTTAATGAAGAATTAATCATTTTGTATATTTTGCACCTACTTGATTTAATTCCATCGAATAAAGAGAGCTCGTAGCCGTGACATATAAAATGTTACCCTCTTTTCCTCCAAATTCTAAATTAGAAACCAATTCAGGAACTAAAAGTTGACCAATAATTTCCCCCTTGGGATTGAAGCATTTTATTCCTTTGCCAGCGCTGGTCCATATATTTCCGTCCTTGTCTGAACGAAATCCATCAGAAAAAAATGGTTTAAAATCATAAATTAATTTTTTATTAATTAAGTTATCGTCCTCATCTAAATCATAAACATACAAATGCTTAATGCCCTCTCCAGTATCAGCGATATATATTTTTTTTTCATCTTGCGAGAAAGCTATTCCGTTAGGTCTATCCAGATCTTCTAGCACTACATCAAGCTTTTTCAAAATTGGATCATATCTGAAGACATAACACCCACCGTATTCTTGTTTACCGGGATAACCCTCGTAATCTGATAAAATCCCATAAGGGGGATCAGTAAACCAAATAGAGCCATCAGTTTTTACAACAACATCATTTGGAGAATTAAGTTTCTTCCCCTGGTATGAATTAACTAAAGTTGTGGTATTAACATAATCTTTTGTTCTATAAATGCATCGACCTCCGTGAGAACATGATATTAAATTTTCATCATTATCTAATGTATTTCCATTGCAAAAATTTGAAGGATTACGAAATTCAGAAACTTTATTATTAATTAGTTTTAACATTCTATTATTAGGGTTATCGCTCCACACCAGCATATCTTTATGCGGTACGTAGCATGGTCCCTCCCCCCATAACATTTCATCATACAATTTAGTAAAAGTCGTTGTTTTCAAATAACTTTCAAATTGAGAAGTATTGTCAATGAGATCCATAGGAACATCTTTTAATTTTTTTACTGTAGGGCTAAAATCTTTTTTTTGATTCATTAGATATTTTATTTCAAGGTTTAATTTCTATTCCTTTTTTTTTCGGTTCTTTGTCAAGAAGTTGGGATGGAAAACCTACTTTGCGCAGGTCTGTGTTACATTTTTCTTCTAAAAGTTTTACTATGCTTGTACTTAATGCACGATCTCCATACTTTTTTCTACCTTCATTAAATATTTTAACCATCAGTGGACTAATTTCTGCAGGAATATTTAAATTATTGGATAATTGATCAAATAATCCGACATCTTTGCAAGCTAAGTCCATGGTAAATCCAACATCATATGAACCATTTAGAATCAATTGTGATTCAGTCTCGTGAACAAAACTATTACCTGAGCTAATTTTAATCCCTTGATAGGCTTTTTTTAAATCAATGCCGTATTTTTTACATACCATTAACGCCTCGCCTATAGATAATAAGTTTATAGAAGCTAAATAATTAGTTACTACTTTTAGTGTAGAGGCGTTTCCTAGTTTACCACAATATAAAACTTGAAAACCGATCTCAGATAAGATTGGAAACGCTCGATTAAAATTCTCCCTTTTTCCTGCTGTCAAAACACTTATATTACCACTTTCAGCTCTGTGTTGACCGCCAGTTACTGGTGCCTCTAAAACATTTGCACCCTTTGATTCAATTAATTTTGATAATCTAATCATTTCTTTTTCATCTGTAGTGCTCATCTCAATCCACAAATGTTTATCATTAATATAATTAACCATGCCTGATTTACCTTCAACAACTTCAGTCACTGCTTGGGGTGAGGGTAGACAAGTAATTATTAAAGAAGTATTGTCAATTATGTCTTTTACGCTGTTTTTCCATATAGCGCCTTTACTAACTAATTCATTAGATGTATTTTCATCAATATCGAAAATGAATAAATTGTGCCCTGCGTAAAGAATATTGCTGGCTAACTTTGAACCAACATTACCAAGACCAATAAAACCAATGTTTCGATCAATCATATGGAAATTTCTAAACCATCATATCCGGGGATGACATTATGTGGACACAAATTTAATAATTCCTTTTCATCAATCAGAGCAGTCATATGTGTAAAAATTGTTTTTTTAGGTTTTAGATAATTAATATACTCCATAATTTCATCAAAACCAGCGTGAGAAGGATGCGGATCCCAACGAAGCAATCCAACAATCCAAAGATCTAAGTTTTTTAATTTGTCAATGTCGCTATTATAGAATTTTTTAATATCAGTAGAGTATGCAAAATTACCAAAGCGATATGTTAAGACATCAATAGAGCCATGGTTATGTTTGAACGACTTAATTTTAATATTGTTTATTTGAAATTCATTTTGCACAGTATTTAATTCCATAAAAGGTCTGTAATCTTTATCACCTTTAAAAATATATTTATAACAACTTAAAATTTCTTTTTTCATTTCAGTGGGCGCAAAAGCAGGTATAATTTTGTCATTAATTAATGATATTGCACGCATATCTGGAAGACCTGATGTATGGTCAGAGTGTCCGTGTGTAAATAAGACTGAATTTATTTGGGTGCATTTTGCATCATAAAGTTGTTGTCTTAAATCTGGAGAGGTATCAATCAAAATATTAATTCCCTTAATGTTTACAAGAATTGATGGGCGGGTTCGAAAATTCCGCTTATTATGAATATCTATTTTTCCATTTCTTTGCCAAGCTAAAGGACTGCCAAAACTTCCCCCCGACCCCAATATTCTGACTTTCATTGAGATATTTCATTATATCTTATTGCTTTAGAAAACAATTTATAAAAATTATTATCAGTAATTTCATTAAATTTTTTATGGGAAATATTAAAAAAATCAGAAAGATATTCGCTTATATGTTTGACATACGAAGGTTCATTCATTTTCCCTCGGAAGGGCTCTGGAGCCAGAAATGGGCTATCTGTCTCTACTAATATTTGCTGAAGTGGAAAATTTCTAATCACTTCACGTAAATCAATTGCATTTTTAAAAGTTATTATGCCTGATAAAGAAATATAAAATTCATTATCCAAGCAAAAACTTCTTAATTTTTCAGATCCTGTGAAACAGTGAAAAACGACTTTTAGTGGTTTTGATTTTTGATAGTTATTTAAAACATCCATTATTTCTGGTTCGGAGTTTCGTTGATGAATAATCAATGGTAAATTTGTTTCATAGGAACATTCAATATGATTTTCAAAAGATTGATATTGTTCTGATTTATGTTCAGTGGAACGATAGAAATCCAACCCCGTCTCCCCTATTCCAATAACTTGTTCATATTCGCTATAAAATTTAAGACTATCAACAGTAGGAATATTAAAAGAATTTACATTTTCTGGATGAAGTCCATAACTAATAAATAATGATTGGTACTTTTTAATTAATTGATAATGAGATTTAAATTTATCAGGATTGGTATTAATAGATAAAATAGCAGTTATATTATTTTCCTTTGCTCTCTCAATTATGGATGAAAAATCTTTAGATAAATTGTCAAAATTAAGATGACAATGCGAATCAATCATTGATATCTAAGCGAGGAAAAACTGGGAACGTCTCATTAATTATATAAGGTTTGGAGGGTATTGTTTGATAATTGTTTAAAGTAATATCTTTTTTATCAACATTAAGTATGGAAAAGACTTTTTCGCAACTCCCAGGTATAACGGGAAACAAAAGTAATGAGGAACGTCTTATTATTTCAAGGGAAACTAATAATACTGTATTCATTCTTTCTAAATTTGTTTTTTTCAATAACCATGGCGCTTGTTTATCAACATAAATATTGGTTTCTGTCAGAAGTTCAAATACCTCTTTTAATGACTTATCAATGTTTTGCTCATTCATGTATTGTTTATATTTATCAAGTTTATTAATTGAAAATGTTATTAATTTATTGTCTTCATCGTTATAGTTTACAATGTTGGAAACAGTTGAGTTACAATTTTTATTAATAAACGAACATATTCTTTGTACAAGATTTCCAAAATTATTTGATAAATCTGCATTTATTCTTTGTGCTATGGATTCTTTTGAAAAATCGCCATCATTTCCGAAAGGAACTTCTCGAAATAAAAAAAATCTAATTTGATCAAGTCCATAATTTGATATAACTTCATAGGGATCAATAACGTTGCCTAATGATTTTGAAATTTTTTCACCTTCATTTGTCCACCATCCATGTGCAAAAACTCTAGTTGGAGGTTCTAAATCAGCAGCCATTAAAAATGCTGGCCAGTAAACGGAATGGAAACGAAGTATGTCCTTTCCAATTACGTGTAAACCTGGCCAATATTTTTTAAAATTTTTATTGTTTGTGTCTGGATAACCAATTGATGTTATATAGTTAATTAAAGCATCAACCCAAACGTACATAACGTGTTTATCATTATTCGGAACAGGCACTCCCCATTTAAAAGTTGTTCGAGAAATTGAAAGATCTTTTAAATCCCCCTTAATAAAACTTAGAACTTCATTGAAGCGTGATTGAGGCTTTATAGCATTTGGGTTTTTTTCATAAAAATCAATTAATTTATCTCGCCATTCAGATAATTTAAAAAAATAGCTTTCCTCTTTAATCCACTCAACTTCAGCTCCACTCGGGGCTATGTATTTATCATCTTTTTTCGTTAATTCATTTTCAGCATAAAAAGCTTCATCTCTAACAGAATACCAACCTTCATAATTTGATAAATAAATTTGGTTATTATCCAATAATTTTTTCCACAAAGCTTGAGATGCCTTTATATGTCTGCCATCTGTTGTCCGAATAAAGTCACTTATTTCACAATTAAGAAAAGAGACTAGATCTTGGAAATTTTTTGACATTTTGTCCACAAATTCCTGAGGTTTTAAAGCGGCTGCTTTTGCAGCTTTTTCTACCTTTTGACCATGTTCATCAGTTCCTGTTAAAAAATAAACATCATTTCCTAATAATTTATTATATCGAGCTATTATATCGCAGGCTATAGTTGTGTAAGCATGGCCAATGTGGGGTTTATCATTCACATAATAAATTGGTGTTGTTATATAAAATGTACTCATACTTTTTTGGATAATGGTGAAAAAATATTTAAAATAAAAATTTTTTTATCAAGATTATAAACAAATAAATCATTTTCATAAGTATTTAAATATTCTAGAATTTTTTGAGAAATTTGATTATCTAAATATTTAGACATTTCTAACAACGATTTTGATATGTCAGAAATAAAATTTTTATTAATATCAATTCCTAAATTAATTTTTGTAGTATGAATTATTATAAATTTAATTAGTGATAAAAATAGTATGAATTGATCATTCGAGTACATCCCAACTTTATCTGATAATTGTAAAATATTTGATGATAAAGGTTTTTTTTCTTTAAATATTTCAGCTAAATTATCGAAGATTTCTCTGAAATTTTCAGTATATAATTGAATTGCCAATCCTGGCGAACCATTAGAAAGATCATATAGAAATTTCAAAATATTTTTGTCAATTGATTCATTTTGATTGAAAATGATCTCGTTAAATTGATCAAATGTTGGGTTAGAAAATTTGAATTTAATACATCTTGAACGAATAGTTGGAAGCAACTTAGATAAATGGTGTGTGATTAAAATTATATAAGTATTTCTTTTTGGCTCCTCTAAAATTTTTAATAGAGCATTAGAGCTATTAATATTAAGGTCATCACTGCTATCTATTATTATAAATTTAGGTGAACCATCAATTGAAAATTGATAAATAAATGATTCCAATTCTCTTATTTGGTTAATGACGATGTTGTTTTTAAATTTTTTTGTTTTTTCATCATATTCTTTTTGTAGAAGTCTGATGTTAGGATGCGAATTATTATAAATTAAATTAGTATGATTGGATGAAGAATTATTTATATATATATCATCAAATACATAATTTATTAGAGAATAAGCTAAAGTAGATTTTCCAATACCCTTATTTCCATAAAATATAAGTGAATTAGATAAAGTTTTATTTATTAAATTTTCTTTAAGAGTTGTAAATATTTTTTCAAAACCTATCAATTTTTTCGATAAAGATGTCATCTTAATATCTTAATAACTCTTCAATAGATTTGAGAATACTTTCCTGAATTTTATCAATTTTTAATTCTGCATTTATTTTTATAAATCTTTTATTATTTTTTGATAATTTTTTATATCCTGAAATAACTTTTGAATGAAATAAATTATCAATTTTATCATACTTATTAGTAATTTTTCTTTTTTTTAGTCTTTTATTAATTTCACTAACTGACAAAAGAAATAAAAAAGTTTTTGATGGTAAGAAATTATTTAAAAGTTCTTTGTGTAAATTCATTGTTTTTTTTAAACCATAATTATTTACAAAACCTTGATACACAAAAGTTGAATCAGCAAAACGGTCTGTGATAACTATCTTGCCATTCTTCAGAGCTGGTTTAATTACTGTATTGATGTGGTTTAATCTTGAAGACATAAGTAGTAATAACTCTTCTGTAGTTGAAATAAGTAGCCTTTTATCTAATATTATTTTTCGGAGTTTTTCTGAGATAGGTGTTCCTCCTGGTTCTCTAGTTAGTATAAAAGGAATGTTTTTATTTTTTAAAAATTTTTGCAAAAGTTTTATTTGTGTTGATTTGCCACTTGCCTCTGGACCTTCAAAAGAAATAAATAGTCCTCGATTTTCAAATTTCATCAAAACTCGTTCCAAAAACCAAATATTTTATCGCTGCAAATATTCTCATAATTGGATTAATAGTATTTACATTTTGATCTGCAACTAATGGAACAATCATAGGTGGTTTGCCAGAAATATTTATTACCAAAGAACCTATTTTTTCTCCAGCTGTAATAGGTGCTGAAATTGGTTTTTCATATTCAATTGTTGATTTAATCAATTTTAACTGATCAAAAGATAGTATTGAAATAATATCTTTTTCTATCACTAAATTTACTGTTGGCTTATTTCCAAGCCACACATCAACTTTCTTAATTATTTGATCTTTATGGAGTAATATTTTTTCTGTTGTTTGTTTAAAGGCCCAATTTAATAAATTAGAAGATTCATTTAATCTTGATCTTGAACTGTTTGTGCCATTAATAACAACTGTTATACGTCTATCATCTCTAATTGCAGAACCAGCTATACCCCAACCTGATTCTTTTACATAGCCAGTTTTTAAACCATCTGCTCCATTAACATTACTTAAAAGTCTGTTTCTGTTAGGTTGATTAATATCATTATACGTGAATTCCTTTTCACTAAAATATGAATATAAATCAGGAAAATCTCTGATTAAGGAATTAGATAAGATTGCAAGATCAAGCACAGTTGAATAATGATTATCTACGGGCCAGCCAGAAGAATTTGTAAAATTAGTATTATTCATTTTTAATTTTTCCGCATAAAAATTCATTAGATTTGCAAAATTATTTTCCGTGCCAGCCAAGCATTCTGCTAGTGCAACGGAAGCATCATTGCCAGACTGAATAATTATTCCTCTAAGAAGCGCATTAATAGTAACTTGTTCGTCTATTTCCAAAAAGGTACGTGATCCACCCATGCGGTAGGCTTTTGCTGACACTGTACAGGTATCTTCAATTGTCAAATTTGTATTATTTATTCTATCAAATGCCGCATAAACAGTCATTATTTTAGTCATTGAAGCGGGAGGAATTTTTTGGTTAGAATTTTTTTCAAATAATATTTCGTTAGTATTATAATCAACTACAACTGCTTGATTTGCCTTTGTATCAATGGCCCAAGAATTGGAAATATGAAGAAAAACAATTATGAAAAATAAATAAAATTTCATTTCTATTATATATATGGATAATTATGACCCAAGTATGTTTTTATTTTAGTATAATTTCTGCGTTCTTATACCCTTTGGATACAAAAGAGGAAACTAATTTATTTGCATCGATATTTTCAATAGGTCCGATTATTACACTATGTGAATCAGCATCATTTTGAGTAGTGGTATTAAATTTGATGTTAAGTAAATCTATGATGTTTTTAGCTTCGTTATAAGACTCAAATCCATACACTTTTACAAATAGATCCTGGTTTGAAACTTCTTCTGACAATAATTCAATCGGTTGTTCAATCTTACTATTTGAAATTTTTTTATCAATAGTTACTTCATCTAAGTCAGATATAAAAACATTCTCTGTTGGTGCAGAATCAATAGTTTTATTAAAATCAGCCTGATTCATTGATTCCAAAACAATTTTGCTTTGCTTGCTCGGATCAGTAAGTACTTCTAACTTAACACGAGCTATTTTATTTTTATAGAAACGAAGTAATTGAGAAACTTTTCTTGATACTTGAATTAATGATGCATTATCATCATGTCGATCATTAATTTTTATGATTAAAGATAAGCCGTTTTCAAGGTTAGTAATTTTAACGACACTGGGTAACGGTAAAGTTTTATGACGCCCCAAAAGTTCGGTTACTTTATTCAAATCATTATTTGCAGTTTTAACATTATGCAGTTCTTTATCATAAAATGTTGCTAAACCACTTTGAAAATATAAATAATTTTCTTCAGGTATGTATTCAACACCTTGAATAAAATATGGATCTCCTATTAAATAAAAAACAGCATTATTAGATTTTTGTTTTTTTTCTTTTAATTTATTGACACTAATTACTTCAATGATTTTTTTTTCTACTTTAACGATTTTCTTTTCTACTTTATCTATCGTTTTATTATTTTCTAGCTGACAAGATGATGCAAACAAAATAATGAGAAAAAAACTACTTAGTAATTTCATCACTCAACAGACCTATTGAAACTGCATAATAAGAGCTGCAATTATAATATAATAAGTTTTTGTAGTTTTGATAAACTATAAACATTCTTCCATTTATTCCATCTGGTGCAATTAAACGTGCTTCAAGATCATCTCGTTTAGGTAAATCATTTTTATTGATGTCTGTAAAACCAATATTGTTCCATTCTGATAATTTTTTTGAAATAGAGCGGGATTTGACTGAACTGCAGCCTTTGGGGTTATTTTGCTTTAAAGAATCATAAAAATCTAAAATATTTTTTGGAGGTAAAACCTCTCTTCCCCAAGCAGCATCAAACAACCATGGATTTTTGTCGATAGAAGTGAGGTAGTTTGCTATACTTGCAAATGCATCTGCATAACTGTTCCATATATCCACTCCTCCACCATCCCAATCATAGCCACTTTCAATAAAGGTCGTTGGGATCATTTGTGTCATACCTACCGCCCCTCCCCAGCTTCCAATTAATTTATCTGAATCAACAAGTCCTTGATCAATAATTTTCAAAGCTGCAAAAAGTTGTTTTTTGTAAAATGAGCTTCGTCGACGATCATAAGCAAGAGTTGTGACAGCTTCTATTGTTCTAATGTTGCCTTGGTTTTTTCCATAAAAACTTTCCATACCCAAAACCGCAATAATAAATCTTGGTTGTATGCCAAAATGAGTAGAAATCTGATTTAATTCTTCTTTGTATTTTTTCATCATATTTCTGCCTGCAATAATTCTGGATTTATCTACTCTATAATAAAGATATTCTTTTAATGTAATTGTAGACTCAGGTTGACAACGATCTCTCATAATGATTTTTGTTTGAGGTGTTACATCTGAAAGTTCTGCATCAATTGTATTTTGTGAAATATCTTCTTTCAAAGCTTCTTTTTTAATTTCAGACAACCAGTCTTGCCATTCTTCATTTGAGGGCATAACAGGTTTTTTACACTCTGCTGATAAAACATTAAATGAAACAAAAACGGTAATGATGAAATACAGGAATAGAGTACAATAAAATCGCATATAAAAATAGAGATATCAAAACTAGCAATAATTTGGAATTATTATTTATATATTTTGACAAAATTTAGACCTAACTGTAATGGAATCTTTCTTTATATAGGAGAGATGGCTGAGCGGTTGAAAGCACCGGTCTTGAAAACCGGCAAGGTGGCAACACCTTCCAGAGTTCGAATCTCTGTCTCTCCGCCATATAATCTAATGAAATTTTTTTATGATAGTTTTCACTATTACAAATCTGTTGTTAGATATATTGCCAAGAAAATCATAAAATACTTTTTGATCAGATCTAATCGTAATTTGTTTATCTTTAGATAATCCAATTTTTAATATTTTTTCAGGATTCTTTGGAATATTTTTATAAAAACTAAATAAAATCCCCTTTCTGCCAAATTCTATTTGTTCAATATTGTTTTTTATACAAAGAATTTTTATTTCAATCAATTTAAACAAATTCTCAACCTCATTTGGCAATTTGCCAAATCTATCTACTAATTCAACCATAAGGTTATTTCTTTCTTGATTGTTAACGATTAATGAAATTCTTTTATAAATTGACATTTTAATATCAAGATCATTGATATATTCATCCGGAATAAATATTTCTTCAGGAATTCTTATGATTGGTTGAAAAGAAGACTTAGCAACAACTTTATTATCTTTCATTAATTTATTTTTTTGCCTTATAATTTCTTCTTCTAGCATTTGATGATACAATTCAGTTCCTACCTCTTTTATGAATCCACTTTGTTCCTCCCCTATAATCGAACCTCCTCCACGTAAATCCAAATCCTGGGTAGCTATATTAAAACCTGAACCTATTTTATCAAAAGAGTTAATTACATTTAATCTTTTACGAGCATTTTCTGTTATCTCTTTTTCATTATAGGTTAAATAAGCATAACCTCTTTTTGAAGAACGCCCTACTCTTCCTTTTAATTGATATATTCCGGCAAGAGAAAATATGTGACTTCGATACACAATAATTGTATTGACGTGTGGCAAGTCCAAACCATTTTCAATAATATTTGTACTAATCAGCAGTGGTACTTCTTGATTATAAAATTTCGTTATTCTGGATTCTAATATCTTAGGTGCTAATTGACCATGAGCTGTTACATATTTAACTTCAGGTAATTTTTCACTAATGAATTTCTCTAAGAGAGGAATATCTCGTTTTCGTGGAGTCACAAAAAAAACTCCATTTTTTCTCCCATAAATTTCTCTTTTAATAGCTTCAATAATTGTTATTTCATCAAATGAAGAAATAAAAGTTCTAACAGATAATCTTTCATAAGGAGCTGTTTGAATCAAGCTTAAGTCTCTGATGCCAGATAGAGATAATGATAATGTTCTAGGTATGGGCGTTGCAGATAATGAAACAACATGAGCTCGAGGTGCTATTGATTTTAATTTCTCTTTTTGCTGAGTGCCGAATTTTTGTTCTTCATCATAGATAATAAGGCCTAGTTTTTTAAAATGTATTTTATTATTTAAAAGGCCGTGAGTTCCAATTATTACATCTATTGCCCCTTCCTTTAGAGAAGAAATGATTTCTAACTTTGCTTTTGTTGATACAAGTCTTGAAATTTCTCCAACTTTAATGCCAAATGGAATTAATCTATTGGAAAAATTGTTAAAATGTTGTCTTGATAATAAAGTAGTGGGAACTAATACAAGACTCTGAATTTTAGACTTGGCTGCTAAGAAAACAGCTCTAATGATAACTTCAGTTTTACCAAATGCCACGTCTCCTACTATCAATCTATCAGCAGGAACTGACTTTGAAAAATCAGATATAACTTCCTCTATAGTTTTTGCTTGATCGTCAGTTTCAATGAACGGAAAAGTGCTAGAAAACTTCTCATAATCAGAGGGATTAAAATTAATTTTATATGATTGAGAATTTAGTCTTTTTGCAGCTGTGATCATTAATTTTTTTGCAGCATCTTTTATTTTATTTTTTGCCTTAGCTTTTCTTTTTTGCCAATGAGAGCTGCCTAATCGATCAAGTTGGGAATTGTTGTCATCATCATTTCCATATTTTGTAATAAAATTAAGATTTTCAATGGGTAAAAAAAGCTTTTGATTATCTGCGAATTCAAGTTCAACACAATCGTGATGTGATTGATTAATTTCTAATTTTTTAATATTTAAAAATCTACATAAACCATATTCAGAATGAACTAGTACACTATTCTTTGTGAATTTATTGATTTCTTCAAAAAAGATTTCTTTATTGTGATCAACAGATTTCTGTGTGGAAAAATTATACCCGAACAAGGATTTTTCATTTAAAAAAATATAATTTTTATATTTAACAGATTCATCTATTGCGAGTACTGTTATATACAAATTTACATTGTTATCTAATTCATCAAAATTATTAATTGATACTAAATTTATTTGAAGTTGTTCTAATAAAATTTTTTTAATTCTCTCAAGTGAGCCACTGGAACGAGAACAAATAAAAATATGTTTATTATAATTAATTTTAAAAAATCTATTAATAAATTTAAAATCAATTTCCTTTCTTATTGAGGAGAGGTTTGGTAATTTATTAATTTTAAAATTAATTTCATTATCTAAATTATATTCGTGTAATTTAACTATTGGAAAATTATTAAAATTATTCTTAACAATCTTATTATTTAGATATAATTTTTCAGGAGGAAGATGAAAATTGTCTCCGCCCTCCTTTCTAGCGTTAAAAAAATCATTAATATTTTCTATACGCATTTCCAATAAATTCTGAAAATCACTATTCATTACAATGTGATAATTTGAACAATATGAAAAAAATGTTGATAAAGATTCATTAAATAAAGGTAGAAAATTTTCACCGCCAGAAGGTATTATGGAATTAGAAAATAAGTTGTAAATTTGACTATGACGATATTCAGGAAAATTTTCTCGAAAAGATTTTCTAAAAAGATTCAATGATTTCTTATCAATTAATAATTCACTGCAGGGAGAGATCAATATTTTCTCATCTATCTTTTTGTTTGTTTTTTGAGTCAATCTGTCAAATTCACTAATAGTTTCTATATTTTGATCAAAAAAATCAATTCTTATTGGTTGAATTCTATCTGATAAAAAAATGTCAATAATTGAACCCCTAATTGCAAACTCTGATTTTTCTCTTACAACTGATGTTTTTTGATAGCCTAGGAAAATTAATTTATTAATTAATTGTTCAAAATTAATTTTCTTATTTAAAAAAATTTCAATAAAATTATTTTTGATAAAATCAACATTAATAGTTTTTTGTAATATTGCATTCACAGAAGAAATGACAATAAATTGATTTTTATTGTGATAAATTTTATAAAGAGTATTTATTCTTTCGGATTGAATTTCTCTTGAGGGAGAAACACTATCGTAAGGAATTTGATCCCAAGATCGATAAACTAATATTTCAACAGTTGGTATTAACCATTCGATTTTTGATTTAATATCAAATATTTCTTTTTCGTTTCTCGCAATATATAAAAGTGAGCATTTATTATTTTTTCTTAAATAATCAGCAATAAAAAAAGCTTCATTGCCTTTGTTAACTGATCCTATTAATGTTTCAATGCTCATTCCTTTAATTTTTTAAATAAATTAATATATTTATTGTTAGGATTTATTTTATTAGTTAATATTAACAATATATCTGTATCAGAGACTTCATTGAATAAAGTTGATAATTGATAGAGTTCATTATGACTTAAAGTGTTAATCTTATTAACAATTAACTTTTGATACAATAAATCAGTTTCCTTGGTCCCAGTGTACAAACATCGATAAATAATCTTCTTTTTTAACTTTTTAATATTGTATTCACTCATAATATTTCATTATCCATACAAGTTGGTGTAAGAATTAATAATTACATATTTAAATAATACAATTAAATGAGATCTGAAAAAATTAATCCCCTTTTTTCACCCATATCTTCATTATCAGGTATAGGACCCAAACTAGAAGTATTATTTAATCGATTGGTAGGTCCAAAACTAATACACTTACTGTGGCACATTCCTTATAATGTAATTAAACGAAACAGACATGAAAATATTCATGAAGCTCTAATTAATAGTATAGTTACACTGAAAGTCAAAATATTAGAACACAAACCCTCTCGATTTAAAAAACAACCGTATAAAGTAAATTGCGTATGTGGTGAAGTTCCTATTGATATAGTTTTCTTCTATGCTCGCCACCCAGTTATTAAAACCACTCTGCCTGTAGCTTCAGAAAGATTCATTTCAGGAAAATTAGAATACTTTAGAAATACTTTTCAGATTACTCATCCCTCTCATATAATTGAAGTAGAAAAAATCAATGAACTAAAAGAGATAGAACCCATTTATGGTTTGACTGCAGGATTATCTCAAAGAGTTCTCTTAAAGAATGTGCAAAAGATCCTCCTTTTAATCCCTGAACTAGAAGAATGGATAGAAAATCAAATTATTAAAAAATATTCATTTAATTCTTGGAAAAACTCATTACTCTCCATTCACAATCCTAAATCATCAGATGATTTAATATATTCAAATGTACATAGGAGAAGATTAGCTTTTGATGAATTACTTTCCCATCAACTAGCTATAGCAATTATTAGGAATTATAATCAAAAACAAAAAGGAATAAAATTTAAATCTTCCTCCTCATTAATTGATAATTTTATTGATTTGTTACCTTTTAAATTAACAAACTCTCAAAAAAATGTGTGGGAGGAGATAAGGAAAGATTTAATTTCATCACATCAAATGGTGAGACTATTACAAGGAGACGTTGGTTCAGGTAAAACAATCATTGCTTTATTGGCAATATTGCAAGCTATTGAATCTGGTTTTCAAACTGCTATGATGGTCCCGACTAGTATATTAGCGCGTCAACATTTTAATAATATTCAAATCTTATTTAAAAAATTAGACATAAATATCATCATCTTAACAGGAAAAGATAAAGGTAATTCAAGATTAGAAAAGTTAAAACAAATTGCAAGCGGTCAAATAAAACTTGTTATTGGGACTCATGCATTAATTCAAGATGATGTCACCTTCAATGCAATAGGCTTGGTTGTCATTGATGAACAACATCGTTTTGGTGTTTTTCAACGAATGGCTTTCACAAATAAAGGAAGGAAACCATCAATATTAGTTATGAGCGCCACGCCAATACCAAGAACACTTGCCTTGGCTGCATATGGGGATATGGATGAAAGTAAAATCACCGAACTACCTATAGGAAGACTTCCAATTAAAACAACTTCTTTGTCTTTACTCAAGGAAAAAAAATTAATTGAACGACTTCTTGTAAAACTTCAATCAAATGAAAAAGCTTACTGGGTGTGTCCATTAATAGAAGAATCAGAAGAACTGGATTTAAAAGCTGCTAATGAAAGATATGAGCATTTAAATAAAATATTTAATAAAAAAGTATTAATCATTCATGGACAATTAAAAGAAAAAGAAAAAGAAGAAGTGATGGATAAGTTTCAAAATGAAGATTATAAAATATTAGTTTCAACTACTGTAATAGAGGTTGGAATTGATATAAAAGAAGCGACAACAATAATTATTGAACATGCTGAACGATTTGGATTGGCTCAACTCCATCAATTAAGAGGTCGTGTTGGAAGAAATGATATTCAATCATCCTGTATTTTATTTCATAAAGATAAAATGGGTGAGAATGCAAAAAAAAGAATTATAAAAATGAAAGAAACTAATGATGGTTTTGAAATTGCTAAAAAAGATTTAGAAATCAGAGGTGCTGGCGAAGTGCTTGGAAGAAAGCAGTCTGGTCTCCCCTCTTTTCAGATTGCTGATCTGAGTTTTGATAGTGATTTATTAGAGGATGTGAGAAAGTATGTTGATTTAATCTCCCAAAATGATCCTAAACTTGAAAATAATGAAGGAATAAATTTGAAAAATTTACTCTATTTATTTGAAAGAGATGTTGCAATTAAAACCTTACAAGCAGGTTAATGGGTAAAGAATTTTTCAAAAAAGGAATAAGTTTTGAATGTCAAGGATCGTCAAATTGTTGCGTATCTCGAGGAAATTATGGATATGTCTATCTCAGTAAAAAAGATCTAACTAACATAGTAAAATATTTAAATTTAACGACTGATTTATTCGAAAAAAAGTATTGCGAATTCTTAGATGGATATCTGCACTTGAAAGAAATTAATATTAATGGAAATTGTCAATTTTTAAAAAATAAAAAATGCTCTATTTATTCTGCAAGACCTATGCAATGCAGAACATGGCCTTTTTGGAAAGAAAACATGAATGCTAAAAAATGGAAAAAAGAACTAATAGATTTTTGCCCAGGCATAGGAAAAGGAAGGTTAATAAGTGCTTCTATAATTCAAAAAAAAATTAATAGAGAATTGAAAAATGATAAGCAAATAATAAAAGAAAGGAAAGATTAAATATATTAATTCCCAGTTGACACAAATTCCATTTCTTTAAATTTTCCAATATATTTATGGTTATGTTTTTTTAATAAAATTTTAATAGTTGTCCCTTCTAGGACTACCTCTAATATTTTATCGTTTTTTTTTAAAATATCACAATTTTTTGTAACACCTGTTTCAATATTTTGTATTATTGTTTTTTGCATTATATCTGATATTCCTTTGTAATGGTGAGCCCTGCAGGATTCGAACCTGCGACCCATTCCTTAAAAGGGAATTGCTCTACCAACTGAGCTAAGGGCCCATACATTTGAAAGTTCTATATAGTTCAAATAATTTGAACGCAAGTATTTATAATTAGATATTTTTTTTATCTAGAACATCAATTGTGTTTTTAGATACAAACTTAGAAACATCACCTCCGAGTATGTGAACTTCTTTTATAAAATTAGAAGAAATAAATGAATATTTTTCTGAAGACATAAGAAAGACAGTATCAATATCAGGATTAAGTTGATAATTCATTCCAGTCATTTGAAATTCATATTCAAAATCAGATACAGCACGTAATCCACGAATAATACAAGTTACATTATTATTTTTAGCATAATCTGTTAACAGGCCGTTTACAGTTTCTATTGATATATTTACTTTTGTTTCAAAATAGGTTTTTATATCTGATAAAATTAATTTTTTTCGCACATCTGTTGAAAGCAATGATTTTTTACTAATATTGTCAGCAACTCCAATTATTAATTTATCAACTATATTAAGTGATCTCTTAATAATATCCAAATGACCAAAAGTTAATGGATCAAAAGTACCTGGGTATATTCCTATTTTGGATGTCATTTATTTATTTTCAAGATCACCAATTCTTGACACATAAACTATTTTATCTCCTTCTGGTATCTTAAATATAGAAACGCCTTGAGTTGTCCTGCCAGCTATTCTGATTTGATTAATATTCACTCTAATGATTTGTCCTTTATCTGATACAAGAATTATATTATCATTTTCTTTTACAATAAAAGAACCGACCACTTTACCTGTTTTTTTTGGATTTATTTTAATTCCTATAGTGCCCTTGCCAACTCTATTTTTATTAATTTTATAAGTATACGCAGAAGAAATTTTTCCAAAACCTCTTGTTGTAGTAAATAAAACAAATTCTTCGTTTTCTTTAAGTTTTAAAAAATCTGTATTTTCATTGATTTGTTTTTTATCTTTTCTATCTTCTGAAGCAAATTTCAAATATTCATCTCTCATCTTCATATTTATTGGAGAGTGTTTTAATTTAGTTATAGAAACTAGTAAATTATTCTTATCTAAAACAATTGTCTTATTTGCACCAGTATTTAAACCTTTTTTTAATGAAATATTATTAACAGAAGTCCTCAAACATTTACCTTCAGATGATGATAATAAAATATCATCACTATTGTGTGCAATGATAACTCCTACTAAAGAATCATTGCTTTCCAATTTAATACATCTTTTTCCTGTATTTCTTAAATCTCTTTTCCCACTTAAAGCAACATCTATCAAATTATTTTTTTTAGAAAAACCCGATTTTGTAGCAAAAACTATAAATTTACTTTTCCAACTAATTTCATCATTTGGTAGTGGTAAAAAAGTAGCTATCCTTTCTCCTGGAGCAAAAGGTAAAAGATTAATAATTGGCTTTCCTCTTGCTTTTAAACTAGCTTCGGGAATATCAAAAGATTTTAATGCATAAACTTTTCCAAGACTAGAGAATACAAGTAATTTTGTATGGGTGTCAGTCAAATGAATTTCTTTAACAAAATCCTCTTCACGCGTGGTCATCCCTGCTTTGCCCTTTCCTCCCCTATTTTGTGAGCGATAATTTTCTAAAAGCGATCTTTTTATGTAACCATTGATGCTTATAGTGATAATGACATCTTTTTTTTCAATATAATTAATATCATCAATCTGCTCAATTTCTTTGTCAATAATTTCACTACGTCTAGGCGTTGAAAATTCTTTTTTAATTTCATTTAATTCACTCTTAATCACTGATAATAACTTTTCTCTAGAGTTTAATATTATTAAATAGCCTTGGATCTCTAGAATTATGCTTTCTAATTCTTTTTTGATATCTTCTCGTTCAAGACTAGTTAATTTATGCAATCTTAAATCGAGAATAGCTTTTGCTTGATTTTCAGAAAAAATGTATGAATCATTAGATACTTGGCTGATTTGATCTTCAACCAGTTTAATAAAATTTACATTTGTTTTGGTTAGTTTCCAATTTTTTTCAATCAATTTTTCTTTAGCTTCTTTTGAATCTTTAGATTTTTTTATTAATTCAATAATTTGATCAATATTATTATTTGCTACAACTAATCCAATTAAAATATGTGCTTTTTTTCTAGCTTTGTTTAAGTCGAATGTAGTTTTTTTAGATACTACTTCCTCCCTAAATTCTACAAAGGAAGAAATAATTTGTTTTAAATTTAGTTGCTCTGGCTTGCCTTTATTGAGTGCAAGCATATTTGAGTTAAAAGAGGTTTGAAGTAAGGTGTGTTTATAAAGCTGGTTTAAAATTATATTTTTGGACGCCTCTTTCTTTAATTCAATTACTATTCGAACACCCTTACGATCAGATTCATCACGAAGATCTGAAATACCTTCAATGATATTATTTTTCACAGTTTCTGCAATTTTTTCTATCAATTTCGATTTATTAACTTGATAAGGAATTTCATGCACAATAATTGCTTCTCTATCTTTTTTAAATTCTTCAATGGATGTTTTTGACCTAATTATGCAACCTCCTCTCCCTGTCTGAAATGCTTCTTTTATGCCTTTAATTCCTATTATTTGACCTCCTGTGGGAAAGTCTGGTCCAAAAATGAATTTTGATAGATCTTCAATTCCGCATTCAGGATGATCAATAACATGTAGTGTGGCATCAATTACTTCTCCCAGATTGTGAGGAGCAATATTTGTAGCCATACCAACAGCGATGCCAGAAGAACCATTTACAAGAAGATTGGGAAATTGTGAAGGAAGAACAGTTGGTTCAAAAATTGAATCATCATAATTAGGTTGGAATACTACAGTTTTTTTATCGATATCAGTTATTAGTTTATCTGATATTTTTGCTAAACGAGCCTCAGTATATCGCATAGCTGCCGGAGGATCGCCATCAAGAGAACCAAAATTTCCTTGACCATCTATTAACTCTAAGCGCATAGAAAAATCCTGAGCCATTCTCACCATCGAATCATATATTGCCGCATCTCCATGTGGATGATACTTACCCATAACATCACCAACTATTTTTGCAGATTTTTTAAAAGCCTTATTATAATTATAACCTGATTCATTCATTGCGTATAAGATACGACGATGAACAGGCTTTAGACCGTCTCTTACGTCTGGTAAAGCTCTTGAGACTATTACAGACATTGCATAGTCAAGATATGATTTTTTCATTTCTTCAACCAAAGAAATGCTTGATACTTTCACAAATTTATTAGTATTTTGATGAATAATAGAGTTCACAGATAAAAAAAATCCTTATTTTTTGGTATTTTTTACATGTTTTTATATCAAATTTATTAGATATAAACAATCTATAAAAACTAGTTAGTTGATATAAATTTTCTTATTTTTCAAATATTTAATTTATTTTTTTAATAAAAAATTAGAAAGGAATATCATCATCCGTATCAGAAGAATCAGAATTTTTTGAGCTAATTGAATTTTCAAAATTAGATTCTATCTGTTCAGTATTAATTGATTGTTCCTCAATATTATTATTAGCGCTTTTTGAGTCCAAAAGTGTTAAATTTGAGCCATAAGCAGTCAAAACTACCTCTGTGGTATATCTGTCGTTACCGTCTTGATCTTGCCATTTGCGTGTTTGTAATTCTCCTTCAACATAAATTTTAGAACCTTTTTTGACGTATTTTTCAACTATATTTACTAAGCCATCTCCAAAAACTACTATGTTGTGCCAAGAAGTTTTATCTTTTTGTTCTTGAGTGTTTTTATCCTTCCATCTTTTTGAAGTTGCCATAGAAAATGTAGCCATTTTGCTACCAGATTGTATAGAACGAATTTCAGGATCTCTGCCTAGATTTCCCAATAAAATAACCTTATTTACACTTCCAGCCATATATTTTTCTTATGTATATCCTTATAACAAAATTTTTTAATTAACTATAAAATAATTATCGATGAATCTGGATAAAATTATAATTAAAGGAGCTAGAGAGCATAATCTTAAAAATATTAATTTAGAGATACCAAAAAATAAGCTAATCGTTATTACGGGTGTTAGCGGATCAGGAAAATCAACGCTGGCATTTGATACAATTTACTCTGAAGGACAGAGAAAATATGTTGAAAGTTTGTCTGCATATGCTCGTCAATTTCTACAAATGATGAATAAACCTGATGTAGACAGTATAGACGGATTATCACCTGCTATTTCAATTGAACAAAAAACTATACAAAAAAATCCAAGAAGTACTGTTGGTACAGTAACTGAAATTTATGATTACCTTAGAGTTTTATTTGCAAGAGTGGGAATACCCTATTCACCTACTACGGGACTACCAATTAAATCTCAAAGTGTTAGTGAGATAACTGATTCTGTTTTATCCAATAATCTAAAAAACAGAATATATATTCTTTCCCCTATAGTGAGGGATAGAAAAGGTGAATATAAAAAAGAAATCGAAGAATTAAAAAAGAAAGGATATCAGAGATTAAAAATTGATAATGAAATCTATGATATTCATGAAACTCCTTCATTAAAAAAGAATTATAAACACAACATAGATGTCTTAATTGATAGAATAACAGTAAGAAAAGACATTAAACAAAGATTAGCAGAAAGTATTGAAGTTGGTTTAACTTTATCAGAAGGACTCATATACATAGAAAATTTAGAAACAAAAAAAATAAAAATATATTCTTCAAAATTTGCATGCCCAGTTTCTGGCTTCTCAATTGAAGAAATTGAACCAAGACTATTCAGTTTTAATGCGCCATTAGGCGCATGTTCAGAATGCGATGGTCTTGGAATTGAAAAATTTTTTGATGTAAATAAGATTATTCCTGATGAATCCCGTTCTATTATTGAAGGAGCTATAAAACCTTGGGAAACTAAGGTTTTTGGTTATCAAAAAAAAATGTTTCTAGAAACAATATCAAAAATTTTTAAACAATTTAATATTTCTATTAAAACATCTTGGAAAGATATTCCAAAAACAGTAAAAAATTTAATCCTGTATGGAGATGATAATTCTACAATTATTGGTCTAAATAAATTTGAAGGAATCACTAATTTTATTGATCGTAAATATTCTCAAACTGAAAGATTTTGGGTCCAATATGAGTTGGAAAAATATTTATCAGAACGGGATTGTGAAGTTTGTAATGGTTATAGATTAAATGAAAAAGCTCTTGCTGTTAAAATTAATAATCTTCACATCGGTAAAATAACAAAAAAATCAATAACTGAATGTTTAAATTGGTTTAACAACTTAAAATCAAAATTAAATCAAAGTGAAATTCAAATTGCAGAAGGTGTAATTAAAGAAATACAAGACAGGCTCAACTTTTTAAATAAAGTCGGCCTTAATTATTTATCATTATCAAGAGCAAGTAAAACTCTTTCTGGAGGTGAGAGTCAAAGAATTCGTCTAGCTAGTCAAATTGGTTCCGGTTTAACTGGTGTGCTCTATGTTCTTGATGAGCCTTCAATAGGACTTCATCAAAAAGATAATAAACAACTAATTGAAACTTTATTTAGATTGCGTGATTTAGGCAATACAATTATTGTCGTAGAACATGATGAAGAGGCAATAAGAAATGCTGATCACATAATTGACATCGGTCCTAAGGCAGGAATTCATGGGGGTCATATTGTTACTGAAGGAAATTATTCAAAAATTCTAAAAAGTAAAAATAGTTTAACAGCTCAATATCTTAACAAGAAAAAAGAAATACCAGTTCCAATAAAAAGAAGAATAGAAAAAAAATCTAATATATTAAAACTTTTAAAAGTTAAAACAAACAATCTAAAAAATCTTAATATTTCGTTTCCTTTGGGAAATTTTATCTGCATTACCGGTGTTTCTGGCAGTGGAAAATCTTCACTTATTATTGATACCCTGTTTGTTCGATTGGATGATTATTTCAATAAGTCATTAATAAAAGATGAAAAGAATTTTAATATTAAGGGTGCAAAAAACATTGATAAAATAATTGATATAGACCAATCACCTATTGGTAGAACTCCTAGATCAAATCCTGCAACTTACACAGGTTGTTTCACACCTATTCGTGACTGGTTTAGTGGTTTAAATGAGTCTTCAGCTAGAGGTTATAAACCAGGAAGATTCTCTTTTAACGTTTCAGGTGGTCGTTGTGAATCATGTGAAGGAGCCGGATTAAAAACAATTGAAATGCATTTTTTAGCGGATGTTTATGTAGAATGCGATGTTTGTAAAGGCAGAAGATACAATAGAGAAACTTTAGAAGTTAAATATAATAATAAATCAATAGCAGATATTTTGGATATGACAGTTGAAGAAGGTTATGTTTTTTTTTGTAAAATACCTTCTATAAAACAAAAATTACAAACCTTAATGGATGTAGGTTTAGATTATATTAAAATAGGTCAATCCGCTATAACACTATCAGGTGGTGAAGCTCAAAGAATAAAACTTTCAAAAGAATTATCAAAAAAATCAACTGGGAAAACTCTCTATATTCTTGATGAACCGACTACCGGACTTCATTTTGAAGATGTAAATAAATTATTAAAAATTCTTCACAGACTTGTTGATGAAGGTAATACTGTTATAGTTATAGAACATAATCTGGACATTATTAAGACTGCAGATCATATTATTGATCTAGGACCAGTTGGAGGGGACAAGGGTGGAAAAATCATATTTGAAGGAACGCCAGAAAATATAATAAAAGATAGAAAAAGCTTTACAGGTAAGTACCTAAGGAACTATATTTAATTTTTTGGAGGTAAATGTGTCTAATATTTTACAATCACTAAATAGAACTGTTTTAGCAGGTATTATTTTAACAATAGTTTTGTTTATAATTATGTATTCAATAAGTGGAGGATGGCATTTAGATACTTATTTTTGGTCAGCTATTTTCCGTTATTTGCATGTTCTTTCTGGCATTATGTGGATTGGACTCTTATATTATTTTAATTTTGTCCAGATACCAAATATGCCAAATATACCGGATGAACAAAAACCAGCTATTGGTAAAGTTATTGCTCCTGCTGCCCTTTTTTGGTTCAGATGGGCCGCACTATCGACAATAATAACTGGATTGATTGTCGCGTATTTGAATGGGTACGTCAATCAAGCAATGTCACTTGGACTTTTAGGTGGTGATGCAAAAAATATAACAATTGGCATTGGAATGTGGCTGGGTATTATTATGGCTTACAATGTTTGGATGGTTATTTGGCCAAATCAGAAAAAAGCTTTAGGAATGATAGAGGTTAGCGCAGAAGAAAAAGCAAAATCAGCAAGAACAGCTATGCTTTTTTCTAGAACGAATACATTATTGTCAATACCAATGTTGCTATCAATGGTAAGTGCTCAGAATTTATTTTAAACTATTCATCTTCTTGCGGTCTGAACTTAAATAAAAGCAAAGTTGGGACCGCAACGAACATTGAAGAATAAGTACCAATCAAGACTCCTATAATCATTGCAAAAGCAAAAGGTTTGATAACATGGCCACCAAGTACAAATAAGCACACTAAGGCAATTAAAGTTGTGATGCTTGTCATTATGGTTCTGGATAGTGTGTTATTGATGGAAACGTTAAAAAGATCAACTAATTCTAATTTTTTAAATTTACGGAGATTTTCTCTTACTCTATCAAAAATAACTACAGTATCATTAATTGAATAGCCGGCAATTGTTAAAATTGCGGCAATACTAGAAAGAGAAAATTCAATATTCAAAAAAGACAATACGCCAAGAGTAAATAAAACATCATGAGCTAACGCAACAACAGCTCCAAAACCAAATTGCCATTCAAAACGAAGCCAAATATAGATTAATATAGCTAGGAGTGCAAAAAAGACAGCCTGCAATCCTTTTAAAAGTAATTCAGAACTAATTGTTGGACCGACAAATTCAGAACGTCTAAATTCAGACACTTTATCTCTTATAAGTTCTTTTACTTTATTCACAGTAACAATACTTTTAGTATTAGTATCATTCTGAAGTCTAATAATAATTGTTCTTGAGTCACCAAACTCTTGAAGAGAAACTTCATTGAATTCTGGACTCAATATGTTTCTTAATTCTGAAATATTTGTATTTTTTGTACTGATTTCAATTAACGTCCCGCCTTTAAAGTCAATGCCAAGGTTTAATCCTTTTAAAACTAATAACAATATTGAAATGACAATAAAAAACGAAGAAAGATACAACATTTTTTTTCTGATATTCATAAATTGATAATTAGAATCAGTTGGAAAAATTCTATTTAAACCGAACATCAGAGAATAATCACTTTCTTTTTAGACATAGATAACCAAAGGTGAATTAAAAAATTAGTAAACATAATTGCAGTAAACATTGAAGCAAGAACTCCTAATGAAAGAGTAATAGAAAAACCTTTAATAGGACCGGAGCCAAATACAAAAAGTAAAAGAGCTGCTATTAGTGTCGTGATATTTGCATCCAGAATAGTTGAAATTGCTTTATCAAAACCATTTTTGACTGCTGTCAATGCTTTTGAATCCTTAGAAAGTTCTTCTTTAATTCTTTCAAATACTAAAACATTTGCATCAACAGCCATACCAATGGTTAAAACAATGCCTGCTATACCCGGCAAGGTTAAAGTTGCTCCAATTGTTCCCAAAAGAGAAACTATAATAAATAAATTTGCTATAAGAGATATATTAGCTAGAAGTCCAAAAACTCCATAAATAAGTATCATAAACACACAAACACAAAGCATACCAATAATTGAGGCTATTTTCCCAGAAGAAATTGAATCCGCTCCTAAGCCAGGACCAACAGATCTTTCTTCAACAATATTAAGTGGCGCTGGTAAAGCTCCTGCTCTCAATAAAACTGCTAAATCTGCAGCTTCTTGACTCGTAAAATTTCCAGAAATAATGCCTGAACCTCCTGTAATAGCAGATCGTATTACTGGTGCAGTAATAACTACTCCGTCTAAGATAACTGCAAATTTTTTTCCTACATTTTCTGAAGTAGCTTTACCAAATTTTTGAGCACCTGTAGTATCAAATCTAAAAGAAACAGCGTGTCCTTCAGTTGAATCAAAAGAGGCATTTGCATCAACTAAATTTTCACCCCCAACACGAGATTTTTTTTCAACCAAATATTTAATTTCAGGATTAATATAATCTTGAACAATTATTTTACCAAAAGGAGCTTTATTAGCTCTTAATGAAACAGTGTCCTCTTCATCAACCATATGAAAAGTCAGTTTAGCAGTTGTGCCTAATAACTCTTTAATCCTTTCTGGATCTTTAACTCCAGGTAGTTGAAGAAGTATTCTTTTTTTACCTGATCTTTGAATTAAAGGTTCTTTTGTACCAGACTCATCAATACGTTTTCTAACTATTTCAAGCGACTGTTTTAAAGCTGATTCTTGAATGTTTTTTTTAAAATTATCATTAATGATAATTTTCATTATATTTTTGTTAATAACAACTTGTACATAGTTATATTTTTTAATGAATTGATTTCTTATATTTTCAATTGATGAAATATTCTTAAAACGAAATTGAATTTGATCTTCTTCAACGATTACATTAGTAATATTGACTTTTTCATTCCTTGAAATCTGCCTAACCGTGTCACTAATATTCTCTAATTCTTCATTTAATAAAACATCAGTTTCAACTTCTAATAAAAGATAAGAACCACCTTGTAAATCAAGTCCTAAATTAACTTTATTATTTAAAAACCAATTACTTGGATTTTCAGAATATATAATAGAAGGAATTGCAAAAATTATTCCTGTACAAATAACAAAAATGACAACTATTGATTTCCACAAGGGATAATTTTTCATTAATTATTTTTATTTTTTACCAAGCAAGTTTGAAAATATACTAGTTTTATTTTTAACATTTTCTTTTTGTAGAGAAGCTTTTTGTTTTTCAATATCCGGCGAAATATATAAATCAGACACCATTCCAGGTGCTATTTTAATTTCTATATTTTCAGATATTTCAACTAACAATTCTTTATTATCATTCACTTTACTTATTGATCCAATAATACCACCAGAAGTAATTATCTTATCACCTCGACGCAAATTATTAATCATTTCACGGTGTTGTTTTACTTTTTTTTGTTGAGGTCGAATTAATAAAATATAAAAAACGCCAAAAATCAATATCAATGGTAAAAAAGCGCCCATTTGTTCCATAAAAATCCTATTATAAATTAATTTGTGGATTTACTTATACTGTGTAAAAGAAAAATGCAATTAGAGTTCTAATGGAAATAAAATGAATTTTTATACTTTATTTTTCTTAAGATTTATCCTTATGAAAAATAGATCATTCATATGGGAATCAAAACAAAAAAGATTGAAAGTTATTGGAGAGATCATATCCATAGATGCCGATTTACTTATTGGAATTGATAGACAAAAAAATACAATTATTAATAACACAATCAATTTTGCAAAAGGCAATTTCACTAACAATGCTCTTCTTTGGGGAGCTAGAGGTAATGGAAAAAGTACTCTAATTAAATCGGTTTTTAATCAAATATCCAAAAATTACAAATCTCTCAGATTAATACAGCTAAACAAAAAAAATATTGACGATATAGAACTAATTTATTCAATTATAAGAAAATTTAGTGATTTTCGTTTTATTATATTCATTGATGATCTGTCTTTTGAAAAAATAGATAGTGATTATAAGATTATAAAATCAACTTTAGACGGAAGTATACAGAATCAACCAAATAATATTATGTTATATATCACTTCTAATCGACGTCATTTGATGCCTAGAGACATGATTGATAATGAAAGATCATCAGCTATACATACTGATGAAAGTGTAGAAGAAAAAATAAGTCTAAGTGATAGATTTGGCTTATGGATTGGCTTTCATAATATATCAAAAGAAGTATATATAAATATCATTAAATCTTACTGTAATCATTATAAAATTGATTATTCTAATGAAGAACTAAATGATAGTATTAAATGGAGCATTCAAAGAGGGAATCGAACGGGAAGATCTGCTTGGCAATATATTATTGAACTTGCATCTAAAAAAAATTTAAAAATTAATTTTTGATATCATCAACTTTTATTATAAAATTTCTGATTTGATTTAACTAATCATTAATTTATTTTTTTTATGACAAAAC
>Ga0187827_10002034_pt1 | contig 28256 bp, 31 predicted proteins | sample ETNtaG_39_FD_167969 | JGI IMG/M metagenome (GOLD analysis project Ga0187827, IMG submission 167969) | Marine microbial and viral communities from oxygen minimum zone, Eastern Pacific Ocean - ETNP2014_SV_150_PacBio MetaG (Illumina Assembly) | ecosystem: Environmental > Aquatic > Marine > Hypoxic...
TCAATTATAGTCATTAGTGTTATCTATTTCATAATATATTTTATTTCTTTGAAAAAGAATAAATAGATGGTAAATGCTCTTGCGTCATACTGTCGCTCCATTTCACTCCGCGATTTTTTCTTGCAGAAAAATCAAATAACAAAGATTTAGAGGTTCCGGCTTGCAGGCTTCATCCAAATTTTCTGAAATAAGTTTTTACTGACTCTGGCTCAAAAGAAATAATTATGCTGCTCTTCTTATTACAGCTTGCTCTTCGGCTTCTACTTTCTTTAACCATTCCATTATTTGATAAATCTTAAGTGCTTTCTTCTTCAAAATATCTTCATTAAGAACTTCATTTTCTACTAAGAGAGCAAAAACTAAGACGAAAAAACTAAAATAGGAGCTCCCTTTGGCTTAACAATGCATGTTTAATAAGAATAATAAAAAATAAATTAAGGTGTTATAGGTAAGGGTACATCTGGACTTAAAGTTCCAAAATAAGCAAGTGATCCGATAACAACCAAAAGTAAGAATACTAAAACAACCATTATGGCCTTTCTTCTTGCTAGTTTATGCACATTTTCTAATATTACTACGCTAACAACAATACTCCATAAAGAAAATAAGAAATTAAGAATGTTTCCTAAAAAAGGGATTATTGCCAAAACTCCTAACCAGCCTAAAATAGCAGCATATGATTCAGCTCTGAAATATTCCATATATTTTGCTTGTCCTCCAAATAAACGAGCTAATGCATGAGTGATACTTAATACAATAAAATAGACAGCTATTGCGAATACCACTACAAATATTGAAGTTAATACATTGAAGTCTAGTATCTGATTTAAAATAGCTCCAATAGCAACAATCAGAACTCCCATCAATGTAGCATTTTTGTCTTTAGAAACATTTATTGTAACTTTACCATTTAATTTAACAATTTCAACAGCTTGTTTTACAGAATCAATAAAACTCATGTTTTATCACCCTTTTTACTAACTGACTTTTCTTTATTTAAATGTTTTTATTTAAATCAACAAATTTATAAACCATTAATTTGTTCGATTTTATCATGACACAGATTTCTTATGCAAGGCAGGGTAAAATAACAAAGGAAATGGATTATGTGGCCAGAGTTGAGAATATTAACCCGGAAATTCTTAGACAGAGAATAGCAGAAGGTTTAGTTGTAATCCCTGCAAATATCAACCACAAAAATCTAAAGCCGATTGCTATAGGCAAGGGTGTAAAAACAAAGATTAATGCCAATATAGGCGCTTCTAAAGTAAGAGCAGATATTGAAGAAGAGCTGGAAAAGTTAAGGCTTTGCATGAGGTATGGTGCAGATACAGTGATGGATTTAAGCACTAGTGAAAATTTAAATGAAATAAGACAGGCTATGATTAATGAAATAACAATACCAATTGGCACTGTGCCTACTTACCAGGCTGTTGAGGAAAAACAGATAATAGAAGAATTAAAGGCAGAAGATTGGCTGGATATAATTGAATTACAAGCAAAACAAGGCGTTGATTACATGACAATACATGCCGGAGTTTTGCAAAAAACACTACCATTGTTAAAAAACAGGCTTACCGGAGTTGTGAGTAGAGGAGGTGCAATTTTAGCAAGGTGGATGAAAGCAAACAACAAGGAAAATCCTTTATTTACGCAATTTGACCAGATATGCGATATTTTTGAAAAGTATGATGTTACTTTTTCCCTGGGAGATGGTTTAAGACCAGGTAGTTTGCATGATGCAACAGACAAAGCGCAAATTGCAGAGTTAAAAATTTTGGGGGATTTGACATTAAAGGCTTGGCAAAAAGATTGCCAGGTTATGATAGAAGGTCCTGGACATATACCCTTAAATGAGATAAAGTTAAATGTGGAATTAGAGAAAAAATACTGCCATAATGCCCCATTTTATGTTTTAGGGCCTTTGGTTACTGATATTGCTCCGGGTTATGACCACATTACAAGTGCAATAGGTGCAGCAGTTGCAGGCATGCATGGTGCAGATTATTTATGTTATGTAACTCCTGCAGAGCATTTAGGATTGCCGACACCCGAGATGGTAAAGCAGGGAATTATAGCTTACAAGATTGCTGCTCATTCAGCTGATATTGCAAAAAACATTCCAAATGCTAAAGACAGGGATAATGCGTTAAGCAAAGCAAGGTTTGAATTTGACTGGGAAAAACAATTTAATTTGTCTTTAGATCCGGAAACAGCAAGAAAGTTAAGAAGTGATTTAAGTTTAAATAATGATTTTTGCAGCATGTGCGGCCCTGATTTTTGCGCAATGAAATTATATAAAGATTCGAAGAAAAAATATGAAAGAAAATTGGTTTAGGCCTTACCTCTACTTTCTCCATAAGTAATTCCAGAGGCAATTAAATGCGACATCCTTATTGGTTCTGGTATCAGGCTTCTTGTGCATACAATTTTTAGAATTTCTTTAGCGTTTTCTACACTTAACCCAGTAAGCTGGATGTATATTTTTCCAACAGGAACAGCAGAACCCGCTTTTTCAATCAATTTAATTTTATTCTTCTTATTGAGTTTAATCAATACTTTTTTGATATTTTTTATATCTGGTTTTCTTCTTATTATAACTATTACCGGTAATTTAGTTTTTTTGCTTAATTTTGTTATATCAATGATATTAAAACCACCTACAGCTATTCCATCAAGAAAAATACATTGTAATTGCGGTTTAAACTTGCATTTGTTTATCATTTCTGTAATTTTTTTTGTTGAGTTGTTGCCGTCTATGCTTACTTTTGTTGAAAGAACGCCGTCCAGCCATGAGCCTCCGCGAAAAACAGTTCCAACTACTAACACATTGCCTTTCCCAAATTTATTGAAAGGGGCATCATCAATTCCAATTACTCTAATTTCTTTTTTCAGCATAAACAAGCACCCTTGTCTTTAATTATTAATTCCCTGCTGCCTTTAAAATACTTATCGCTGAAAACAGCATTTCCCAGCATTATCATTGAGGCATTTCCATTCCTGCTTTCAATTTTTTTTATTATTTTAATTATTTTTTTATTTTTTAATAGGCCACTTTTAATGGAAAATTCCTTTGAAATTGTTATTAGACTCCTTAAATTCTTATTTCTTAGTTTCTTAATTTTATTTAATGAATTTAAACCAGAATTATTGATTTTATTTTTTATCTTTTTATTTATGATAATGTTTTTTGTTTTTATTGGACTAAAATATCGATAATATATTTTTTTATTCTTTATTGGAAGCTTTTTTACCTTAAACTTATAGCTTGGCTCATATTTAATCAAAAATCCTCCATAATACTGGTTTACAATATCCCCTAAACCAGTTCTATTTTCAACTTCTGCAACATGAGCAATAAATGCTAATTCTTTTTTTGACCTTTTTAACCTTAATAATTTATTCAATGCATATGCTGTAGCCAAAGCGCTAGCACCACTAAGCCCAAAACCACAGCCTAACGGGAGCTCCGACTCAATATTCACTTTAACTTTTTCATTAGTTAATTTTTCAATAACAGAACTAACAGTTGAGAAGTTTATTTTTTTATTATTGAAATAGATAATGTTCTTTATATTCTCATTGATTTTTTTATAATTTTTATAAAAAATTTTATTATTGGTTTTTTTGATATTGGAACTATGTATTTTTTTAATTGCTACAATAACACCTTTATTGACAGTAAAACCCATACCTAAAGAGCCTGATTTTGCAGGATTTTTTGTTTTTTTAATTACAAATATGCAACTAATATTGCCAGGAGCAAATGCTTTTGCAGATTTCATATAGGACAAGATGATTAATTGTAGTGATATAAAAAGTTAGTGTATCAGGATTATAAAAAACCCCAGCAAAACTCAAAGAGTTTCGCCAGGGAAAAGAGGTGATAGTTTTAACTACTATAGAGTAGAACTAGTATATAAATCTTTCGGTTAATTAGTACTGCAGAGTAGTGTACTACAAGTACAATATGCCTGGGCTATATTTATAAACCCAGATTTATTCCTTAAGTTTTAGATGCCAAAAGCTACAAAAGAAAAGTTCAAGGAAGGAAAGGAAAAATTTAAGACCAAACATGGTGTTTTTGACGAGTTTACAAACAGGACGCTATTCAAGCTTATAACAGAAGGCCATTTTAAAGGCCTGGAAAGCCCGATAAACATAGGCAAGGAAAGCAATGTTTTTTCTGCGTTAACAAAAGAAGGCAAAAGGGTAATTGTCAAGATTTACAGGTTAGAGACATGTGATTTTAATATAATGTATAGCTACATTAAAGATGATCCCCGGTATACTAATCTTAAGGATAAAAAAAGAAAGGTAATATTTGCATGGACGCAAAGAGAATATAGGAATTTAATGAACGCAAGGGAAGCTCAGGTTAGTGTACCTATACCGATAACTTTTGCCAATAATATCCTTGTTTTGGAGTTTGTAGGGAAAAATAACATTATAGCTCCAAAACTAAAAGACAAAATACCGAAAAACAAAAAACAATTTTTCAATAAAATTGTTGACAATATTAAAAAACTGCATAAGTATGGTCTGGTCCATGCTGATTTGTCTGCTTTTAACATATTGAATTTCGATGAAACTCCTGTTTTTATTGACATGTCCCAGGCAACAACAATAAGGCATCCAAGGGCAGAGGAATTTCTGCAGAGAGATGTAAGGAATATATGCAGGTTTTTCAATAAGATAGGGTTAAAGGTAGATGAGGAAAGTACATTGAAGAAGATTAAAAAATGACATACTCACTATCGTTCGTAGCTTCCATTTTGAATAATATTAACAAGGGAGCAGGTTCAAAATGAAAATTCCAAAAACACATCCAAGATATGATTCTTTAATGACCAGGGAAAAAATAGCTGATGGGGTAAAGAAGGGCATTATCTCAATGCATGGCTTAATAGCACATGGCAGAGGAGAAGCTTTTGATTACTTGATTGGTGAAAAAACAACTGAAGCAGCAAAAAAATCCATAAATAACGCTGCTGTTTTACTGTTAAAAGCAAAAAATCCTGTGATTTCTGTCAATGGAAATGCTGCTGCATTAGTGCCAAAAGAATTAGTTCAATTATCCAAGATATTAGGTGCACCACTAGAAATAAACATTTTTCATCCATCTAAAAAAAGAGAAATAAAAATCAAGAATTATTTAATAAAAAACGGAGCTAAAGAAGTTTTACTTCCACAAAAAAATTGTAAAATAAAATATTTAGCAGGCAACAGGAAATATGTGAATAAAAACGGCATTTATAAGGCTGATGTTGTTTTCGTTCCTTTGGAAGACGGAGATAGAACTGAAGCTTTAGTTAAAAATAACAAGAAAGTTATTGTAGTTGATTTGAATCCATTATCAAGATCAGCGAAAAAAGCAACAATAACAATTGTCGATAATATTACTAGGGCAGTTCCATTATTAATTAAGGTAATAAAACAATATAAAAAATATGATAAAAATAGATTAAAAAAATAATTAAAAATTATAATAATAGAAAAATCCTTAAGGAAGCTATTTCTTTGTTTTCTTCTTCCTAACATAAGCAATGGTCACAAAAGCAAAACTCCAGACAACCACAGCAATATTAGGCAGATTTGAAAAAAATGAAACAAAAGAGTACTTAACTGGATTCTCGATCATATATGCAAGAATAGCTTCGTCGGAAACAGAACCTGCAAATATAAACAAAATAGCATAAAAAACAACAAGACATATCAAACTTACAATTATGCTGAACAGGATGATTATTAAAAGCAAAGCCAGGCTATGGGACTTGTTGCTCTTGAAGTGGATGTATGAAAGTTTAACTGATTTTACAGCACCAAAATTTTCTAAGGCAATTACTGATGTCAAGTACATAAATGCCAAAATAAAAGCTACAATAGCGGCAATAACCGCTATGACAGACAAAATAGTTAGAAGCACGCCCAATATTGGTATAAAAGAAGATACCATTTCTATAATTATAAACAACACCATAAAAACTAATGCACCAACAAAGAATACCGACAATGCAATTAATGTTGTGAGAAAATATACCAATCCTTTTCTAAGACCGCTCTTAAATTCCTTAAACAAATCTGCTTTTCCTTTTTTCACTATTTTTCCTATGAGGGCCAATGTCCAGCCGTAAGATACATTGGTTAAAATTATAGAGCTTATTGCAACTAGTATAATGGAGGGCACAAAACTTCCCATAGAGGATATATCAAAATTCTCTCCAAAATCAAACATCCTGAGGTAAAATGGAATTGATATAAATCCTATTAGGCTTACCAATAATTGCGGAACAAGAACATATAAATTACTAAAAATTAACTTGAAAGAATCACTTATAGCTTTGCTATACTGAAATTTGGCCATAGACTATTATTTTATGAAACAATATATAAATTTATTGTAAAATATACTTCAAAACTTCCCTTAAATCTTTTTTTTCGATAACTACATCAGCAACTTCCTTTAATTTGTCATGCTGGCAGTTGAATGCTATTCCTAATCCAGCATCCTGGATTATCTTCATATCGTTTAGGTAATCTCCAACAAAAACACATTCCTCCAGCTTTATTTTTTCCCTTTCAGCAATCTGCTTTAAAGCCTCTGCTTTCTTTTCCATGTCAAATTCTGTTGCTTCTACTTTTAATATACTGCCTTCTTCATCAAAATAAATCCTGCTCAAGAAAACATCATCAAAAAATTCATTGTAATCCGGTATGAACTTTTCCAGGACAACATTTACAGAGCCCGAGACAATCGCTAGTTTAATATTATTATTCTTTAATTCTCTTAATGTTTCCATTGCGCCATTCATTAATCTTAAATTTTCAATTGCCTTGAAAAAATCCTTCTTTTTCGCATTTTTTTCTTTCCATAAGTTTATATCATGGTTTGCCCACTCTAAATAGCTTATCTTGCCGTTCAGGAACTTATTTTTTGCATCTTCCCTTCTGTGCTTATCAGTCTGGAAATAATCATGGAATATCTGCCATGAGAACTTTACATTATCTATCAAGGTCCCATCAACATCAAAGCAGACTAATTTGTATTTTGGCATTTTATCCTAATAGCATTATGCCAGGTATTAAAAATCTTTATATGCTTAGTTCATAATATTTAAATAGTGCTGTATTTCTCTGTTATGTTCAGTTTAGAAATAATTTTAAAACATGTGTGGTATAATTGGCTATATTGGAAACAGGGAAGCAGCACCTATTCTAGTTGAGGGGCTTAAAAGACTGGAATATCGCGGTTATGATTCTGCTGGTATTTCTACAATCAATAAAAATAATATTATTATTGAAAAAGACATTGGTAAATTAGAAGAAATAAAGAAAAAAAGGGGAAAAGAAGAAAAAATAAATTTTGAAAAAATTGAAGGTAATGTTGGGATTTCTCATTGTCGCTGGGCTACTCATGGATCTGTAACAAAAGAAAACGCTCATCCGCATACAGATTGTAAGGGAAACATAAGCATTGTGCATAATGGAATAATTGAAAATTTTTCTGAGTTAAAAGAAAAACTAATTGAAAAAGGACATAAATTCAAATCCTCAACAGATACAGAAGTTATTGCTCATTTAATAGAGGATAATTACAATGGAAATATTGAAGAAGCAACAAGAAATGCTTTAAAACAAATACAGGGAAGTTATGCTTTAGGGGTTATATGCTCAAAAGAGCCGAAAAAATTAATAGCAGCAAGAAATGAAAGCCCTTTAATTCTTGGTTTAGGTAATAATGAGAATTTCATTGCTTCTGACGTGCCTGCAATTCTAAAGTATACAAACAAAGTCATTTATCTGGAAAATAAGGAAATTGTAATATTAGAAAGCAATAATTATTCAATAAAAAATATTGATGGGGGGAAGATTAATAAAAAAATAAATGAAATTAATTGGAGCCCTGAACTAGCAGAGAAATCCGGTTACAAACATTTTATGTTAAAAGAAATATATGAGCAACCAAGGGCAATAACAGAAACACTAAACAGCAGAATAGAAAATGGGAATATAAATATTAAACAAGAATTGAATTTAAGTGACGAGGAATTGCAAAAAATAAACAGGATAATTATTGTTGCATGCGGAACTTCATGGCATTCTGCTTTGGTTGGGGAATTTATGCTGGAAGAGCTGGCAAAAATCCCTGTGGAAGTTGAATATAGCTCTGAATTCAGGTATAGGAATCCAATAATAAATGAAAATACTTTGGTAATTGCAATTTCTCAATCAGGGGAAACTGCTGATACCTTAGCAGCAATAAGGGAAGCCAAAAAGAGAAACGCAAAAGTGCTTTCCATAGTAAATGTAAAAGGGAGCTCTATATCACGAGAAACAGATTCTGTTTTGTATACATGCGCAGGTCCTGAAATCGGAGTTGCATCCACAAAGGCATTTACAGCTCAACTAGTTGTTTTGTATTTGTTTACATTGTTTATGGCAAATTTAAGAAAAACTCTTGAAAATAAAATAATTTCAGATTTAGTAGAAAAATTAAGAAAATTGCCATTGCAGATAGAAACTTTGCTAGATGACAAAGAAATCAAAAAAATAGCTGATATCTATAAGGGCAAGCATAATGCATTATTTTTAGGGCGTGGAGTAAATTTCCCAATAGCATTAGAAGGCGCTTTAAAACTAAAGGAAGTCAGTTATATACATGCAGAAGGCTACCCAGCTGCAGAGATGAAGCACGGCCCAATAGCTTTAATTGATAAAAATATGCCAGTTGTTTTCATAGCAACAAAAGACATTTACACTTATAAAAAGGTCTTAGGCAACATGCAGGAAGTTAAGGCAAGAAATGGCATTGTAATTGCTATAGCAACAGAAGATGACGAAGAAATAAGAAAAATAGCTGATTTTGTTATTTTTATTCCTAAAACATTATACATATTGAGTTCTATTCTTGCAGTAGTTCCTTTACAATTATTAGCTTATTATGTGGCAACAGACAGAAAACTGGATCCTGATAAGCCCAGGAATTTAAGCAAGAGTGTTACAGTTGAATAAACTAATAGAAAAATTTAACAATATCAAATTTTAATACTTTTTCAAATATTTCTGTTAATTCTTTCTCAGACTCTAAATCAAAATTCTTTTCTGGAACTTTGTCTTCAGCAGAGTTTGGATCCTTAGGCTCTTCATCAATATTCTTATCTTTTAGGTCTGTAGAATCATCTTCTATTTCTGCGTTTACAGAAGTTTCTGTGTTTTCACCTTCAATTTCTTCTTCAAAAGCTATACTTGGATGGTATTCTTCAAGATTTATTCTTATGTTATACATCTCTAATTGATCAGAATCAGTGTACTCAAGATTCATTTCATAAGATTCTTCCGCATGTTCGTAATCTCCTATAACCGGGACATAATGGGCCTGATGTAATATGTCTTCTGCTGCACGTCCTGTTCTTACTGCATGCTCTGCGTCATATTTTTCATCTATACTATGTAAAGCATCCCTCCAATGGCGCCATACACCCCAAGGGGTATGTATTGTTTCTGGAGGATCTTCAGGTTCAGCAGTTTGAATTTGGTTAAGTTGTTTTTCTAAGGAATTGTATTGTGAAAAATTTAGTATGTTTTCTATACCAAGATTAGAATTTGATAGCACATTATTTAATAAAGGCTCATTATAGCTTGCTGTTCCTGTTGTTCCTATAATACCTGTTAACATTTTTATACATTCAAAAAGTAATAACTAATATTTAAAGCTTTTGAAATATATTTAAAAATAAGAAGAGAAAAAAATAATAGAAATTTAAGCCTTTATAGTAAACTTTTTATTAATTCTCAAGACATCGCTTGGTACTTTTACCTTGAATTTATCAAGCACTTTATCCAATAATGCGTTAAATGCTACATAAGAGACTGCTATTCCTGCACCAAACAGGAATCTTTCTACAATGACTACAGGTATCAAAGCTATCCATTGAGCAGCTGTCGTGGGTATTGTCCATATCCATAAAGCTCCCCCTATACTAAGGGCTGTAAAAGTAGCGCCATAACTCTTAACCAAAACATTGTTAGAATATTTCTTAGGCAGTAATTTTCCTATTATCGGTATTGTCCAGAATAATGTGAAGAACCAAACTTGTCTGCCAACTGGATGCAGTATAAACAATGCAATTGCAATTATCGGCACAATAATACTTAAATTTTTCTTTTTGCTTCCAAAATAGTAAGCAGCAAACAGCATAGGAGTTAGTCTTAACACATTAATTAGTGTAGCTTCTTTTCCAACAACAAAAAAATCAATCAGTTCTGCAAATAAAACTGCAACAACACCAAAAACAGAGCCTAAAAAGCCACCTGCAACAGGACCAAAAAACTGGAACAAAGTAAAGAACTGGTTTTCAGCACCAACCAAAGCAGAGAAATTTATGTTCTTTCCGACGAGAACTAAAACTGTAAATATTATAATAAAAATAAGCCTTTTTTTTGTGAATAATTTTTTAAGGTCCATTAATATCACCAAAAAAGTGTTTAAATCAGCATATATTTATATCTTTCTGAAAAATATCTTTTAGAAATTCTCAGTTAAGAACACTTCATATGTTTTTCCTTTTGCTTTTCTTGCTATTAAATTTTTCTTCTCAAAGTCTGTAAGTATCTGGCTTATTTTTGCTTTTGATAAATTTGTCCTGTACTTTAAAGTTGATTGAGTTACACCTTCCTGTTCTTTAATTGAAGTTAAAACCTTTCTTTCGTTCTCGTCAAGAGGCCTTAACAATAAATTGAATTTATCTTCAGCTGTTTTTTGTGTTTTCTCTTCCTGAATTTTTTCTAATGCATCACTGTATTTTGATGCCTCTGCCTCGCTTTTATTAAAAAATAATAAATAAAACCCTAATGCAAATATGAAGGACAAAAAGCCAATAGCTATATGCGATAATCCAAATAAAGAACTTATTTGCTGGCATTCATGTGTTGGATTGCAGTTATATGTTTGCTCCTGCACACCTAGCTTAGTCATATAGCTGAACATAATGAAACCCAGCACAACGCTCATGCCAATAATCAGAAATCCAAGTTTTTTTGTTTCCATAACCACTTTTATACGATTATATACATTTCAATATAAATATTTTGCTTTTTTTGTTAAAGTAATGTATTAAAAAGGTATCCTAAAACTATAATTTGGGGAACAGTTATTACAGGGAGCCATAGTGCTGTTTTTTTCCCTATGTTGCTCCATATCAAACCAATTTCTGTATAGTCTGTTGCAACACCCACCATCAAAAACGCAAAACTATTGCCAAATGCCCCTGTTTGTTTAAACAGCTCAAAAGCCATAGGAGCAGAACCTTCTGAGCATACTTCTATTATTGTTGCAATTACTAATGTAACAACAAGGCCAAGTAATGTTGGGCCCATATATTTCACAAAAAATTCATGCGGTACAAAAGCACGGGCAAAACTAGCTAAAATCATACCAATCAAAATCCACCATACAACCATTTTTGCTAATGACCATGAACCCCTAAAAACACCTTTTAATGTCTTAATATTATTTTCATAATTAGATTTATAATTTCTCCATCTTCTTTTTATATCGGCTCTGATAGAAAATGACTTATCAATTTTGACAATATGTTTGCTTTGCTCTATTATTTTTTTCTTTTCTAGCACTTGATAAATTAATCCAGTTATTATTGCAATTACAATTGCAGATATAACTAACAATAATGCTTTAGCGCCAAAAAAACTAAACAACAAAATAATTATTGGCAAGTTAGCCCATGGGCTAGCTAACAAAAATGCAATTACAGCTGAAATTGAAGCTCCTTTCTTATATAATTCCATTGCAATAGCTAAAATACCGTGAGAGCATGCCGACATTAAAAAACCAAAAATTACTGAATAAAAAATTGTTTTTTTCTCATGCTTTGATAAATATTTAGAGATGTAAGAATTTGGGATTAAAAAATCAATAACGCCTCCAATGAACACTCCTAACAAAATAGCCCACCATATTAATTTAAAATAATCAACAAACGCATCAAACAGCTTTTCAGAGAAAAAATAAGCAATTACGACAATAACGACAGTAATCAAACTTACAATATATAATCTTTCTTTGTACCACGGTAAATGATCTCCTTTAATTTCACAACTCAAACATTCCTTTATAGAGTGCATTCTCTCATATTTCTCAATACATCTCTGGCTGCAAAAATAATGGCCATGTGCTTTTATGTGGCCTTCCATTCCGCATATAGGGTCTTTTGGCATTTTAATTTGCTATTTTAATCTGCTTTAACTGCATACTTGGTAATTTCAATATTGCAGCTATGCTTTTCCTTACACCATTTTTCGCATTTTTCTGCCCATTCTCTGTCTTCATAAAAAAATGAGCATTCTTCGCATTGGAAGTATTCTTTTCCGTCCTTATTTAACTCTTTAACCATTTTTATTCCTCTGTTTCCCCATTATTCAAAAAATAAAATCAAACGAACTTATTGTATAACCATCCAAGCGCATACAGTGCAATAAAGCCTATTATCGCTGCTTCAATCATTCCTGTAATAATCCCTACAACGCTTAATGAAAAAAACATATGCTACTTCATCATTTGTTCAGCAGCACCAGCATATCCCCAAGCCAGCTCATTCAGTTTTTCAGCCATTTTTTAAACTCGTCATGTCTCATATTTTATATTATATAAGTTTATTTATTTTAACAGCATCCGTCTCCGCCCATTTGACTCACCTCCATATTATCACATTGTTCAATATATCCATAAAACAAATTAATAAAAATAAAAAAACTGGAAAAAGGGAAAAGAAAGTTTATTCTTTGACAACAGATGGAAGAAATTTCACTAAAAACATGTTCAACAGGTTTGGAGACCTTATTGATATAGCAATAGAACCTAAACTTACAACATGTGCACATTGCAACTGTAAGGTTTATGAAGGAGGCTATACTGAAAAATTTAAAGGCAAAACATTGAAATTCTGCTGCATGCATTGTGCGAGTTCTTACAAGAAGCATTATAGATAAGATATTATTTCAAAACAAATAATACCTTTATTTACTTAAAAGAGAGCTAAAAACCCTTTATGAACGATAATAAGGCATAATAACCTGGTTTTGGATGAAAAAAGAGATTTTTTATTTACAGTTATAACAAAAGATTATATATAAATCAGCCGGCTTAATGAACAGAGTAGAAGCAAAAAGCTTATTAAATGCTCCATGTTTTGCTTGTGTAAGAGATTGATGTAGAATGGTTAAAATCAGAATTTCAGTAAAAAAACTTGAGAATTTTATAGTTATAGCACTTATTATAACAGGCATCTTAATAATATTTAATCAGGTACAATTAGCAGCAATCTCTTCTTCATTTAGTTCATTGACAGGAGCAGCATCAAAAGGCTCTATATTTTTGGGTTTAGGCGGTAAAAAAAGCACTGACCTATCAAAAGTTGATGTTTCTGAGATAACCTCAACAGCAATGGCTCTTGCCTCATTATTCCCGGAATTGAATAACATAAACAACGAGCAAGATGCAATAAGCATCATGATACCTACTGGAGCACCAGAGTATAGCGAGGCATTAGGCGGAATTACATTTGACGATCCTGTAAACTCTATGGAATATTTAGCCAAATGGTATTATGCTCTAAAACAAGAGATCCAGCAAAATGATCCTCAAACCTGGCAGAGATATTTAAATCTGGCAGCTGCTCCAACAGGAATTTCATGTGAGTTTTGCTGTGGAGTAGGACCACAAGGAATAACTGCAGATGGAAACTTAAAGTGTGGTTGCAAGCATAATCCTGCTATTCAAGCACTAGCGCTTGGACTAATGCAAAATACTGATTATTCAGATGCTGAAATTTTAAGAGAAGCAATGAAATGGAAGACAATGTGGTTTCCAAGAAATATGGTTGGACTGGCTATGGATGTTGCCGGTACAGATCCTTCTCAATTAAAATCTTTACCTGGAATGGTAGGAGGTTGTTAAAATGGAAAAGCATGAACATAAACATCGCGAAGAAAAAAGTCATAAGCTAAACAGGAGGTTATGGATTATGGCTATAGTTTTAGGATTGCTTATAGTGATATCTGGAGTGCAGGCAATACAATTAGTTAGTTTAAGGAACCAGCTGGATAACGAGATTACAACACTAAGTACTAGCAAAAGCACGGTTTCAACAGGCAGTGATACTTTAAGCAAGAACCTGCAAAATTTACCTTCAATGGTTGGTGGATGCTGATAATGAAAAAAGAGGATTTAAACAAATTTATATTTGCAGGAGCATTTGTATTGCTAGGCATAATGCTTTTCAATTCTTTTTTTGTTTTTAGTGTTGGAAGCAAACTGGGTGCAAAAATAGAGGAAGCAAAGGAATTGGCAAGACCAGCAGAATTAGGACTTATTAAAATTGAATCTTCATGTTCTGATTGTTTCGATATAGATGAGGTAGTTAAGGTCCTAAAAGATTCGTCCGATATAGAGATTGTTAAGGAAAAATCTTTGCTCAGAAATTCTGAGAATGCAATAAAAATAATCAATAATTATGGCATTGAAAAGCTGCCAACTATTGTATTGGCAGGAGAAATAGAAAAAGCATCTATACAAAATTTCAAGCAGGTTGATGATGTGTTAGTATTCATGAACATTGTTGCACCTTATGAAGATGCTATAACCAAAAAGATTATAGGAAAAGTCTCAAGCATTATAATCAATGATAAAAACTGCGAGGTTTGTACAGATTTTAGTTTAGCAATAAACAATCTTAAACAAGATGGTGTTTTTATAGATAAGGAAGAAGAATTTGATTTTTCACAAACCAAAGCAAAAGAATTAATTGATAAGTTCAGTATTGAAAAATTGCCAGCGCTCCTTTTATCAGACAACATTGATGCATATCCAAGTATTGCCCAGAGTTTAAAACAAACAGCATTAAAAAAACAAAATTATTATGTTATTGAAAGCCAGGCTCCTTATGTGGAAACTGGAAATGGAAAAATAAGGGGTCTAGTTGATTTAAGTATGCTTGATGATTCAACTTGTTTAGAGTGTTATGATGCTGAAATCCATAAATCTATACTGGCAAGGTTCGCTTTGGCAATTGATGAAGAAGAAAAAGTTGATATAAGCTCAGAAAAAGGAAAGCAGTTAATTTCTAAATATGATATTGAGAGTGCTCCAACAATAATTTTAACTGGTGATTTAGAAGTTTATGAGAATTTTAATATTGTATGGCCGCAAGTTGGTACAGTGGAAGATGATGGGGCATATGTGTTTAGGACAATAAATTCAATGGGAAGAGGTATAGTATACAAGGATATTTCCACTGGCGAGATTAAAGGATTGTCTCCTACAACCCCGACAGGACAATCATCTTAGAATGAAAAAAATCTACTTATTTTTATTATTGGCCATGGTATTACTCAGTTTTAATGCTTTCTCGCATCTGGAAGGTGATAATCTGCCAGAAGGTTTGCATAAGATTCTTGATTACAACAAGCAGCAGGCAAACTTTTACCTCAAAAACCTTTCTTTTGTTGTTGCATTCCTTGCTGGAATATTAAGCATATTGACTCCATGTAGTTTGGGAATAGTGCCTGCTTTTTTTTCCTATACATTTAAGGAAAGGAAAAATATCACAAAGATGACTTTAGCATTTTTCCTTGGGTTTATGCCAGTTTTTATTGCTTTTGGGTTAATTGCAACTTTTCTTGGAACAAGCGTTTCCATGTTGCAGCAAAACAATAGATATCTTATCACAATTGCAGGAGCATTTATTATATTATTTGGCTTAATGACTTTATTTGGCAAGGGATTTACGTTTATAAAAATCAGAAATAAGGTAAAAAAAGATGCTTTAGGTATATTCCTATTTGGAATCTTTTTTGGCATAGGCTGGACAGCATGCATGGGACCAATTTTAATCGGAATGTTGTTAATTGCATCTGTGTTAAACAACTATATTTATTCCGCATTGCTGATGATCTTTTATTCTTTAGGACTCTTTGTACCTATATTTTTAATCTCATTTTTATTTGATAAATATGATTTGTCGAAAAATAAATTTATTAAAGGAAAGGAATTCGAATTTAAAATATTAAATAAGAAAATAAGCATTCATTCAACAAATCTTATTTCTGCAATTCTATTGATAGCAGTTGGGCTGATGTTTATAATTTATGGCGGGACATTTATTGTCAATAACCTTGGTTTAGGTGGTCTGACCTATAACATTTATTCACTGCAGGAAAAGATTGTATCTTTAAGATTTTCAAATATTATCGGCGCTGTAGCTTTATTGGGATTTTTGTTTTTATTGTGGAGGTTTTTAGTTAAAAAAAGATAATATTTTTATTGTACTCTTTTTCATTGAATTTTTATTATTGTATGTTTGTTTTTTATTGATTTTTTCTTATTGAATTTTTCAATTATTGAACTTTCTTTTTTATTGTATTCTATTGTAATTCTTTTTTCTTACTGACTCTATAAATAAAAAATATCCCTACCGCAAACATGATAATGTTCAATAGCTGACCCATTGTCAAAAAACCAAAAATAAATCCAATCTGTGGATCTGGTTGCCTGAAAAATTCTATTATAAATCTTAAAACAGAATACATTATAACAAAAAGCCAGAACAGAAAGCCTTTTGGAAGCTTTTTGTCCTTAATTGTCCATAATGCAAAAAATATTAACAAATTTTTAAATGACTCATAAAGCTGGCTTGGGTGCCTAAAGCCTTCTACACCAGGAAATTTAACAGCCCATGGAACCTCTGAAATGCGGCCATAAAGCTCGCCATTGATGAAATTCCCAAGCCTTCCTAAAGCTAATCCTAATGCCAATGGTATTACAGAAATATCTGCAATTTCATAAAAATCAACTTTTTTTCTTTTGCAAAAGTAAAATACAGCTATAACTGCACCTATTAAGGCTCCGTGGAAAGATAAACCACCGTGCCATACTGCTATTATTTCAAAAGGATTAGCTAAGTAATAAGGCAGATTATAAATAAAAACATAAAAAATTCTCGCGCCTAAAACATTCCCTATAATAACATAAAGAAGAAGATCTGCAATATCATCCTTATTAATGCTTAATTCTTTCTTTTTTGCCAGATGGTTTAATAAGAAATAAGCCATAATAAAGCCTATAACATAGAATAATCCATAGTATCTTATCTCAAAAGGCCCTATGCTTAATAAAACCGGATCTATGTTATGGATGAACATTTTTATCAGATATTTCCCATTATTTATATAGTTTTATTTTAATCCAGTTACTTTTCAATAACAGAAAACTTTAAAAGGTAGTGTAAATTTCAAAGTATATTCATTAAATCTTACTTTAAAATGAAGTACACAAAATACGAGCAATCCAGGATAATAGGCTCTAGGGCTTTGCAGATATCGCAAGGAGCTCCGTTCATGATAAAGCTTTCTGAAAAAGAGCTGGAAAAGATAGGCTACAATCCGATAGAGATAGCAAAAATGGAATTTGAAAAAGGGCTCGTTCCTATAACAACAAAGAACCAGGAACCTGAAAAAGAAGCAAAGAAGTGATTACATGGGCAGGATAAAAACAATTCTGGTTAAACGCATTACAAAACAATTGGTAAATGAACACAAAGATGAGTTTAGTGAAGATTATAACAAGAATAAAGAAGTTGTGGCAAAATATGCCAATATTAAGAGCCCTAAAATAAGGAATGTCATTGCAGGCTATGCTGCAAGGCTTATTAAGCAGTCCAAAAGCGAGAAAGAGAGAAAAAGAACCAGTACCGAGGATATTTCTAAGTTTTACTGAACCATAAAATTTAGTATTTTCAATTTCTTTTGTTTGAGAACTTCTCCTTTAACTTTTTTTCAACTATTTCAGGCACTAAGCCGTTTATTTTGCCTCCAAACATGGCCATCTCCTTGACAATGCTTGAGTTTAAATAAACATAATGCTCTTTTGTCATGATAAAAATTGTCTCAATTTCATCATCCACAACCCTGTTCAGCAATGCCCTCTGGAACTCAGACTCAAAATCAGAAACAGCCCTTAAACCTCTAATTATTATTTTGGAGTTTTTGCTTTTTACATAGTCAAGCAGCAAGCCTTGAAAAGAATCAATCTCAATGTTTTTTAAATCTTTTGTAGACTCCTTAAGCATTTCCATTCTTTCTTCTGTTGTAAAAGTAGGCTCTTTTCCAGGATTATCCCCTATAGTAACTATTACCTTGTCAAATATCTTTAACGCTCTTTCAATTACATCAATATGCCCGTTAGTTACAGGATCAAAACTCCCAGGATAAACTGCTATTATCATAGTGGTGAAGTATTAGTTAAGGGTTTTTAAGGTTTTTGCACAATATTAGCTAGAATCTTTACTTGCGCCCTTGTTTCTTTTAATGATTTACTATTATCCACAACAAAATCAGCATGCTTTATTTTTTCTTTCAGAGGCATTTGGGATTTGGTTATGTTTTCAATCTCTTTTTTCGTGTATTTGCCTTTTTTCAATATTCTTTTAATCTGCTCTTTTTTGCTGCATTTGACTACAATGATTTTGTCAAACATACTCTGAACTTTAGCTTCAAAAAGCAATGGAATATCGATTATTATTTTTATTTTATTTTTAATTTTTTTATTATTGGAAATTTCTTTTTTAATTGAATTAATAATCAATGGATGAGTTATCTTATTGAGTTTTTTTAGTTTATTGTATTTATTGAAAACAATTTTTTTGATTTGGTTCCTATCTAATGTACCAAACTCCTTTTTTATTTTATTTTTCAATGAATCGTTTTTATTGTAAATATTATGGTATAATTTATCGACATTAATAACCCTAAAACCATACTTCCTGAACATATTTGCAACAGTTGTTTTTCCGCTTCCAAAACTTCCGGTAATGCCGATTATCATTTTATTTGTCAAAAACTTTCTGGAACACAAACTCTTTTATCTCTTTAGGCCAGGTCTTTTTTATCTCTTTTTTATATTTATGCACAGCGTCAATAAAATCCTGCCTTATTTCCTTTTTGCCATCCAAAATCTCTACAATTTCCCTCTTAGCAAACACAGGAACTCTTTTAAGATTCCATGCCTGTAATTTCAGTTTTTCTTTTTCTTCATCTCTATTAGCAGTTAATTTTTCTTCTGCCTTTTTCCACATATCGGTGTAATTGAATTCGAACTCTTCTTTATTGATGCCTTTTTTTGAGCCTATTTTGGCCAAGACATTCTTGTGCATTCTTCTCAAAAATTCTACCCTGTCCTCAATCTTTAAAATATCTGTTATTCCCTGCGCCATTAAATTAAAGGCAAAAGGGCTTGGAATAGTGGTAGTTATTTCATCTATCTTTATATTTTTCTTTTCTATGCCTTCTATTACTTTTTGAGCATTATCAATGTCCATTAAATCTTCCAGAACCTCACGCCTTGCTTCCTTTAAAATTGAAAAGTCTGGAGAAATTCTTTTTACTGCATTAATCAATATTTGCGATGAAACTTGCTGTCTGCCAACTCTTTTTGTATGACCTTTGTATGTCCTTAAGATCATCAAAGCCCTCATTGCGCAATGTCGAAAGCGTCTTTTTAAAATTTCTGTGCGGTCAATAGCCATATTAAGAACTTTTCTAAAGTCTTTTGATTTTATTAATTTGAAAGCGTGCATTACATTTACTGATTTTTCAGAAGCAATATAGAAGCCATTATCATTTATGCCTATTTCAACATCCCTATGCTGTGTTCTTGAAATTGCAAATGCCACTGCTCTGGATAAGCAATCATTAACTCTTCTTCCATACAAAGAATGGAAAATTGTATGCTTCATGCCCTGCTCATTTGTATAATGCTCTGCAATAATCCTGCTATTAGAAGGAATTTCAGCATAATTAAACTGCTCAAAAAAATAATTGTAAATTGATTCAGCAGCGTTCTTATCAACATAGACATAATCATTAATAAAATTAATAATTTCTTTCTTGCTTTTACTTAAACAAAATTTTTCATTCAATAACTTTCGAAAGCGTCCAATTTCCAATGATAAATCGAAGCTTAACGGCAGCATTTCAGAAAACCATGAAGGGACATTTGGAGACCTATTAGCACTTGCTGAAACTTGAGCAGTCATTCCCCTGGAAAACTTAAATTGATATACTTGTCCACCTAAAACAAAAACATCCCCCGGTTTTAATCTTTCCAGGAAAGCTTCCTCTATTGTACCAACAACTTGATCATTAATTTTTACGATTACTGAAGTCTCATCTGGTATTGTTCCTATATTTGTCATATAAAGCACGCGAGCTAATTTACCTCTTCTTCCAATCATTCCTGTTTCCTCATCATGCCATATCTTTGCATAGATATGCCTGTCTTCCAGAGAAATATATTTTCCAGCCAAGTATTCTATTATTTCATTAAAATCTTTTTTAGTTAAATCTTTGTAGCAATAGGAATTTTTAATTAATTTGAATAAATCGTTGATATGTATTCTTTCTTGGATTGCTATACCATAAATCTGCTGAGCTAATACATCTAAAGCATTAGTTGGAATATGTATCTTATCCATTTTCTTTTCAATTGCACTTTTCAGTAAAACACTACATTCAATTAAATCATCCCTATCAAGAACAATAATTCTTCCTTTTGTAACATCATGCAGCCTATGGCCGCTTCTTCCAATCCTTTGCAATGCACGTGCAACTGATTTTGGACTGCTAAGACATACAACTAAGTCAATATAACCAATATCTATCCCTAATTCTAATGATGTAGAACAAACAACTACCTTAACTTTACCTTCTCTTAATCTATTTTCCAAATTATGCCTATGAACTTTGCTTAAGCTTCCATGGTGTGCTCCTATATTCTCAGTATAAAATTTAGGGAATTTTTCTTTTAGATTATGGACTACTCTTTCTGTAGCTGACCTGGTATTAGTAAATATTAAAGTAGTTTTGTGTTCTTGTACCAAATTATGCATTAAATCATACATGGCTTGATGCATATTACCATGATCTGTATCAATTAAATCGGGAACTGGGCTTAGGACTTCCAAATCTAATTTTTTTATGAATTGTACATCAACTATTTTACACGAACGTTCATTCTTAGTTTCAAAACCTACTAAATATTTAGCAATCTCTTCTAACGGAGCAATTGTAGCGCTTAGTCCTACTCTCGCCATTCCAGGACTTAATTTCTGCAGTCTTTCCAGGCTCAAAGATAAGTGTGTGCCACGTTTATTCTCAGCCAAAGCATGCACTTCATCAACAATGCACCATTGTACATCTTTCAACAAATCAACAAATTTAAATGAAGACAAAACTATTGCCAGTGATTCTGGAGTTGTAATTAAAATATGCGGTGGATTTTTTAGCATCTTTGCTTTTTCATATGTATCTGTGTCTCCTGTTCTTGATGCAACCCTGATACCAAACTTTTTTCCTGATAATTCTTCCATTTGTTTCAATGGCCCTACTAAGTTGACTTTAATATCTTCAGAAAGTGCTCTTAAAGGACTTATATAGACACAATAAATCTTATCTTCTAAAATTCCTTTCTCGCTGGAATCAATCAATTCATTTAATATCGAAAGAAAACCAGTCAAAGTTTTAGTAGCTCCAGTAGGGGCCGAAATTAAAATATTATTTCTGCTATGTATTTCCATAACCCCATAAAGCTGCGGCAAAGAATATTCCTTAAACCTTGTAAAAAACCATTTTTTGACTATAGGATTGAGTATATGGTTTATCTGCTCTGGTTTGTATGGTTTTTCCATATATTTCAACATAATAATCATTGCTCGTATTCTTCGAATAGGCGGCTATTATTTTCTATATTGCAAATATATAACAATAAGTTAATTGCTCACTATGAGAATAATAGTAGGTATAAAAAAGTTGTGTTGGGTTTTTTGGTGCCGTTTAAGAATATAGATAATCACAAAACATACAAAACCTTTATAAACCAATTTCTATTTCCATGTTTAGTGCTAACAAAGTTAGCCATTCTATTGCCGCAAGGCAAGAAGAAGATTAATCAAAATAAAAATGCCAACAATATATGACTCTAATCCATCTGAGCTAATTGAAAAAGCTTCAGAGGAATTGAAAAGATTAGAATCAATAAAAGCGCCTGATTGGGCATTATTTGTTAAGACAGGTGTACATAAAGAAAGGCCTCCATCTGCAAAGGACTGGTGGTATGTAAGAACAGCCTCTGTTTTAAGGCAAATTTACAGATTTGGTCCAATTGGAGTTTCTAAGTTAAGAATAAAGTACGGCGGCAAGAAAAATCGCGGTGTAAAAAAAGAACATTTCTACAAAGGCTCAGGCAGCATAATAAGAAAAATTATCCAGCAGCTTGAGAAAGAGGGTTTTGTAAAAAAAGATATTAAAAGTATAAGGAAGGGAAGATTAATAACAGCCCAAGGCAAGAAGTTTTTGGATAGTATTGCGGGAAAAATTTCCAAAGTCACAGTTAAAGAAGTCCCAAAAACAAAAGAAAAACCAGCAGATAAAGAAGTAAAACAAGAAAAGAAAGATGAAACCAAGAAAGAAACAAAACAGGAAAATAAAGCTGAGCAAAAAAAAGAAAAGCCTGTTGCTAAAGCTAAAGAAACAACACAAAAAGAAGCTCCAACAGACAATTCCAATAAAAAATAATGCTTATTAATAATAAAAAAATAAAGAATCAATGAAAAATAAAATAACAAAATGGACGAGTTAGAAGAAATAAAAAAAAGAAAACTTGAGGAATTGAAAAAAGCTCAATTAGGTCAGTTACAGCAGCAAGCTAATGAAGAAGAGCAGTTAAAGCAACAAATTCAGCAATTAGAGTTAATGGTTAAGCAGGCTTTAACAAAAGAAGCATTGCAAAGATATGGAAATTTAAAGTCAGCTTTTCCTGAGAGAGCTGTCCAGTTGTTGGTGATATTAGCGAATGCAATCCAGTCAGGACAAATAAATAAAATTGATGATAACACATTAAAGGAAATTTTGAAAAAATTAAGCCCTGAAAAAAAGCATATTAAGATTAAGAGAGTATAAAACCAACGAAGTTGGTGCCAAAAATTTACGGAGGAAATTTTTAAACATGTCACGATACAAACACCCAAGCAGGAAAAAAAGACTTGCAAAAAAACATAAGCTAACTAAATGGGCACCTTTTTGGACAGTGCCTAAAATATATGGCAAGACCAGAAGAATCCATCCTGGCAGGCATACTAAAATTAAGAGAAATTGGAGACGTACAAAAACTAAGGCTTAAGTAATAAAATGGCTAAGAAAGAAGAAAAACCAAAAACAGTACTGGAAAGAGCTTATAATGTGCCTTTAAGGAAGGAATTCCAGAAAGTGGCTAAATGGAGAAGGGCAGAAAAGGCTGTAACAGGTTTGCGTAAATTCATAGCCAAGCACATAAAATCTGAAAATGTTCTTTTAGGAAAATATGTTAACAAGGAATTGTGGAAAAACGGCATCAAAAATCCACCGCATCATGTTAAGGTTACTGCACAAAAAGATGATAAGGGAAAAGTCACTGTAGAGCTTACAGAATTACCATCAGAAGCAAAAAGAGAGATTGAAAAGGAAAAAGGATTAAAGAAAACAAAAGAAGAGAAAGAAGCAAAGAAAAAGGAAGAAGCCAAAAAAGCAGAGGAGGCTAAAAAGAAAGAAGAGAAAGCTCCAGAAACAAAACAAGAAAAGGCAAAAGAAGAGGAAAAAAAGGAAATAAAGGAGCTGAAAAAAGAGCTTCCAAAGCAGCAAGTACCAAAACCAGTAGCAGCACCAAAACAGGTTGAGCAAAGAGCAACTGCCCCAAAAGGACAATAAAGAAAAATTAAATTAGTGAAGAAGAATTAGACAAATTCAAGAAATTTGTGAAAATTACAATTAATGAAAACTACTGGTCTAACTTCGTAATTTTCTTGACTATAACTCATTATTGTAGTTGTATATTTATTTAGATAAGATGAAGGTAATTCAACTGTAGCACAGTATACATGAGCTCCATCAACTGTTGGATCCTGTTCACCTGTTTTTCTAATTCCAACTAGTTTAGGAATACCATCATAACCAGGGTTTCTTATCCAATCCAATGTGGTTTTTAGAGAATTTGGACCATTAGTTTTTAGAATTGATTCAAGAGTATGCTCTTCAGTAGAACTCATCATACCTTTAGCTTCATTCGAAATCGGAAGAACTTCAACCATAACCTTTGGAGGATTAACCATTTTTAATGAAATTAGCAACTAATATTTAAACCTTTTGGAGAGATTTACTAGAAAGTAGTAAATTCAATTCTTTATGTGCAAACTTTACCAAACCACAACAATTAAATACCCAACCACCTTCTACAAACACTAAGAAAAAGAGATTATATTGGGCTTTATTGATTCGTTGAATTTATGTTCAAGGCCCGTCACGAGAGTACCCATGGGAGCTGTCGCTAAATGCAAGCGATGAACCTGGGGGTTAGTGTTACGGGCTACATTACCTTTAATAAGCCCAAAAGAGCATTAGAACAAGCTTTTAGACTTAAAATTCATTATTATCACTTTGTTTTGCTTATTAAGAGAAATTAAGCAGAAATAGGTCAAATTAGGTTAATTAGAAATAAGATAAAGGCTTGTTCTAAATAAGAATTATTGTTGGAGGATGATTAATATGGGAAAAATTAGCCCTGTTGCAGCTAAGTATATAATTCATGCTACAATAGATATTGATGGAGTAGTTGACAGGCCTGATGTTATAGGCGCAATATTTGGCCAAACAGAAGGACTTTTAGGCTCTGATTTAGAGCTAAGAGAGTTGCAAAGGTCCGGAAGAATAGGCAGGATAGAAGTAAATACAGATACAAGATCAGGGAAAACTCAGGGTAGTATAGATATACCCTCTTCTCTTGATAAGGCAGAAACATCAATAATAGCCGCTGCCTTAGAAATAATTCAAAGAATAGGTCCCTGTACAGCTAAGATACAAACAAAGAGTATAGAGGATGTCAGGGTTAGCAAGAGAAGCTTTGTTATAGAGAGGGCCAAAGAACTGTTAAGGAATCTTATGAGTAGCTCAATGCCAGACTCCCAGGAATTAGCAGATGAAGTAGCTTATTCTGTCAGAGTCATGGAAGTGCAGGAATATGGTAAAGAGAGATTACCAGCAGGACCTGCTATAGATGATAGTGATGAAATAATTGTTGTAGAAGGCCGTGCAGATGTATTAAATTTGCTGAAGCATGCCTTTAAGAATGTGATTGCAATGAATGGGACTTCTGTTCCGGAAACAATAGTTGATTTATGCAAAAAGAAAGTTGTTACAGTGTTTGTGGATGGTGACAGAGGGGGTAACTTAATTATCAAGGAGATATCATCTCTTACAGATATTGATTTTGTTACAAAGGCTCCTGACGGAAAGGAAGTTGAGGAAATTACAAAAAAGGAAATACACAAAGCATTAAGGAGCAGGGTTTCAGGAGAGCAGGCAAAACTTGAGTTTGCCAAAGAAGAAACACAGCCTTCACATTTTGGGAAAAGGTCCCAGTTTTTTAAACCAGTGGCAAGGCCAAGTGTAAGACCAACTCAATTTAGCAGAAAGCCTCTTGCAAGCCAGGAGCAAAAACAAAAATTTAAGGAGATGCTAGAGAATTTGATAGGAACTAGAGGAGCTCAGGTTTTAGATCAAAAATTAACTACTCTTGGAAAAGTTCCTATAAGCGAATTGGCAACAACAATAAAGAGCCTTAATAATGCATATGCAGTAATATTTGACGGCATTGTTGACAGGGATATTGCAAAAGCTGCAGAAATCGCAAATGTAAAATTCCTTGTAGGCATGGACTCAAAAATAAGGCCAAATGAAACAAGAGTTTCAGTGCTGACTGTTAAGGAGATTTAAATTTAAGATAATCTTTTCTTATTTTTTCTTTTTAAAAATCCCATCACCACCCCGAAGTATTTACACTTCTTTTTATATTGAAATGAGAATTTTCTAATTAGTGCATGGATTTAGGTAGAGTCAAATATATTATTCAAAATGGTTGAACTCAAGAGAGCATTGGGTTTTGGGACAATACTAAGCCTTGCAATTGCTTCTATAATGGGCACTGGCATGTTTTTTGGAGCTGCTATTGGTGCAACTTATTCTGGCAATGCATCCATTTTATCGTGGGTTATAATTTCAATTGTTGCTGTTTACATAAGCACGTTTTTTGGAGAGCTTGTAGCAATGTTTCCAAAAGCAGGTGGTGTTTATGAGTTTTCAAAGCACGCCTATAACAGATTCACTTCTTTTTTGATGGGCTGGTTAGCATGGCTTGTCGGAAACTTGACAACTGCATTGCTTATCGTAGCTGCTATGGACTACTTAATTCCAGATCCATCCAGATTTGTCCTAAAGATGGTGATAAGTGCAATTTTAATCATAATCCTTAATGTTATTGCATTTTATGGTATCGAAGCTAGTGGTTTTGTTGTTGTGATTTTAGCAACATTGTCAATTAGCTTAATACTGTCAGTAATTTTCCCAGGCATTTTCATTATGGATATAAGCAATTTAACTCCGTTTTTTGCTTTTGGTACAATACCCCTGTTCATAACAATATTTTTTATAGCAGAATCTTTTTTCGGATGGGAATCAGCAACTTACCTGTCTGAAGAAACTATAAATCCTGAAAGGACAATCCCAAAAGCACTTGTTTTAGGGACTATAATCGTAGGGACTTTAGCAACATTAATCTCTCTGGTTTCTTTAGGAGTTATACCCTGGAGAATTTTAACTACAGCCACTGCTCCATTGTCATTGGTTTTTGAGCGCATTTATGGAGCTTTTGGACATTTTTTGAACTACGGGGTTTTCATCGCCTTGATTGGATCAGCTACTTCTGGTGTAATTACCATGCCAAGGCTTATTCTTGCTTTAGCCCGCGATAAGCTATTTATTTCCCAGTTAAGTGAAGTTCATCCAAAATATAAAACACCATACAAAGCTATTTTATTCCAGACCATAATAAGCCTGATTATTCTGGGCATGGCTTTTGGAAAGTACAAAACACTCCTTAGTTTGTTGTTGCCGTTGGGCTTAATAATGTACATATTTGTTATATTAGCCATACCAGTACTAAGGCGTAAATTTCCGGATCTAAAAAGAACCTTCAAAGCCCCTTTTGCAAATATCGGCTCTATTTTAGTGATTTTATTTTTGGCTTCATTAATATTTTTGTGGCTCAAAGAGGATGCAATAGCATGGCAAATATTGAAACTTGGCTTGTCATTTGTTGCTGTTGGGATTCCAATTTATCTTCTGCTTGAGATGTATTATGATCCTGATTTTATTGTAAAAGTTAATGATTTATTGGCTTATTTCACACTGCTTACAGAAAGATTTATACTTCCAAAAAACGTCAGAAAAGAAATACTTACTTTGCTTGGGAATATAAAAAACAAGACAGTCCTGGAATTCGGATGTTCTGTTGGCACACTAACATTGCATTTGGCAGAACATGTAAAACCCACTGGCAAGGTTTATGCAACCGACCTCTCAGAAAAGGATTTGGTAATTACAAAAAAGAGGATGATAAAGAGAGGCCATGAGCATGTTATTGTTATTCATGACGAGCACCAGGTCAATCGCGTTCATCCAGATATTCCTTATGTTGATGCTATAGTAAGCATAGGGATGATGGGTTACCTGCAGGATGTAAAAAAAGTGCTTAGGGAAATGAGAGAATTGATGCCCCATGGCGGAAAGATAGTTTTTGTGGATTATGCTGATTTTTTTAAAGTAATACCAAACGTTGCATGGCTGAGCAGTGATGCAACAATTGAAAAGATTTTCAGGGAAGTTGGTTTTTCTGTTTTTGTCACAAGAAAAAAAGGTTTATTCTGGAATTATGTATATGTTTATGGGATTAAGTTTAGGAAAGATATACCTTATGTTTAGATAATACTTAATATCAATACAATTGATAAAAATAAAGTTAATTAAAAAATTATATTGTTGAAACAAATTTGTTCTATGCTATTTGTTCTCCAGTAATTGTATAAAATTTATCTTCATTTATATCATAAACCTCAATCCTGTGAGTCTTGTCATTCCAAAATAGCATTGCTTTTTCATGTTCTTCTACATCCTTTGCGTAATCTCTTATACTTTCATATGTTTCATTGCTGAATGATATATACGGAGGATCGATACCTCCAGTTATTGTGGCTTTCCCAATTACATGTAATTTGGAGGTTGGACTCGTGGTTCCAATACCGACATTACCGTCTCCTCTTATTACC
>Ga0187827_10002036_pt1 | contig 28214 bp, 31 predicted proteins | sample ETNtaG_39_FD_167969 | JGI IMG/M metagenome (GOLD analysis project Ga0187827, IMG submission 167969) | Marine microbial and viral communities from oxygen minimum zone, Eastern Pacific Ocean - ETNP2014_SV_150_PacBio MetaG (Illumina Assembly) | ecosystem: Environmental > Aquatic > Marine > Hypoxic...
TACGGCTCAGTTCAGTGCTCAGGTCCCTGTGCTCCCACCTCTATTCTGTTTGATGCTTTGAGCGAGATGGCAGCACATATCATCGCACTTCCCTCGCCTTCGGCTCAGTCCAGTGCTCAAATCCTGTGCACTAACAGCTGCTTATTGAATGTGGAGATTCATCGATTACGCTGATGGATTTCCGTGGGTCTTGGTAAGAATTCCAGCAACTATTCCTGTCACTGCTCCGGTGCTGGTCAGCCAGACATTCAAGCCAGCTCCCATGCTTCCTTCTGAAGGAAGCATCAGATACCACACTATAACTGCAATGCCAGTAAGGGCACCAGCGGCGATTCCAGCAATAAACCCGAATTTATGCGTATCAACTGGCAAAGCGCCGATTCCAAAAATATTGAAAATAATCAGAACGGTTGCCCCGAGTCCTGCAACAGTAGCGACCCATAGGATGATTTTACCAGTGGATCCAGCGCTTGCAGTGGATTCACAATCTTCTTTTGCGTCCGAATCTTCTTCATCTTCGCAACCATCACTGATATCACCAGTCATAATCATTATTGCACCATCACATTCTGCTTCTACACCGTCTGGAGAATCTTCCATCATATCTTCTCTGAACTCATCACACTCTTTTTGACCGACTTCAGATGCATCACCTCCAAATGCTTCCATCATCTTGCCAATATCCATCTCAGCGTACATATGAGTGAGGCCCATGGATACGGTTGAACCCATTTCTTCTGCTTCCTCTGCCTCATCACCAGTCATTACCAACCAAGATGAGCCGAAAATTCCCATCGCCGAGAAAACCAGAGTCAGGACGATACATGCAACTGCGACGTATCCAAGCGGACCACCGCCGCCTGAGGCTGCAGCCGGTGCTGGCATCATTCCCATTCCACCCATCGGTGCGCCAGCCATCATTGGAGCAGCCATACCAGGAGCAGGCATCCCACCCATTGGAGCAGCGGCCATGGGGGCAGCCATACCAGGAGCGGGCATTCCACCCATTGGAGCGGCAGCCATACCGGGTGCTGGCATTCCACCCATTGGAGCAGGCATTCCACCCATTGGAGCAGCGGCCATTGGAGCGGCAGCCATTGGTGCAGGTGCTGCTGGAGCAACTGTACTTGTCATCTGTTGTGCAGTAGCCTGTAATTCAGATTGCTGGAGGATACCATCTTGGTTGGCATCGAAGTGTCTTGCAGTATCTACCAACTGGGTTGGGTCCACTCCATGTTGTTGGGATACTTGCTGAACGTGTGCTTGGCCAACTTGAAACTGATCCACTGGTGCGACCTGCGGAGCAGTTGCTTGAAAATCAGGAAAATGTTTCTGTGTGTACGTCTGGGCTTGGTCAGGTGTGTATCCTTGTGTTATCAGGCCATCATAGTAACTTTGTGCTGCGGACATACCCCTCGCACTTTGTTTGATGTTTTCACCTTTACCACCGCCTAAGAATACACTATACTGAACTGTGTAAGGTTGAAGGCTGATGCTTGGTTAGCATTTGTGGAGAAGATGATGCGTCCACTGTTGGCAATGCTACTGGTTGCCTTGATGCTGGCTCCTGCCGGGGGTGCAGTCAACGTTTCTACAGGTCTTGAGGCAGAAGGATTCACACGTATTGGAGACGGTCCACAGTTGATTCCCGATGGCCATTCATTGGATGTGCCTCAAAGGATTCAGAGCCCCTACCAACATTCCAGTGCAGAGCCTGCCCTTCCTTGGTGGCAAACAACTTCGATGGATGAGGACCGCAATCGAATTCAGGACAGTCTACAGAACGTTGTGGGAATGGTCAATGTTGGATTGTCGTATGATCATACACCTACGGATGCTGATGTAACTGTATTAGAGGAAATGGGACATTCTGTTAATCTACGTTTGAATCATGTGGATGCTTTGCTGATAGGCAGCGTCGATGCTTCTCAAATAGAGTCATTCTCATTAATTGAGGGTGTGGTAATGGTCGAAAGGTATGGTTCTGTGCAGTTCTATGGAGATATCCAAACTCCGGCAGTAAAGGCTAGCAACTCGACAGAATATCCAGTCGGTGCTTGGAACCTTGGTGTCAGCGGCAAGGGCGTCAATATCGCGTTGACAGATACCGGGGTCGACAGCGAACATCCTGGTTTGGTCGGCAAGCATGTGGCGGGATACGACGCGGTTTGTTTCGTCCACTCCGATCCGACTTGTATTCTAGCAGGGGGCCGAGAAACCGACGGGTCCTTCGACCCAGATGACGGGAATCAGCACGGCACGGCTTGCATGGGCATGGCTGCAGCCAGCGGCATCGGTCCTGGCGGTGAGCAGACCGATTACTACGGGGCTGCGCCGAATGCCTCGCTGGTCGACGTGCGGATAGGAACCGATGTCGGGGCGGGTCCTTTCGAGAACTACGTCCTTGAGCAGGAGTTCTATGAATCAGCGATGAACGGAATCCAGTGGATTATCGACAACCGCGACACTGCGTGGGCCGGCGTTGATGAGTCTCTCCACGGCATCGACATCATCTCGCTGTCATGGGGCATTACCAGTCACGAGGGAGGGGGAAGCGACGGCGAGGACATGCACAGCAGGATTCTGAACGAAGCAACCCTCGCAGGAGTGGTGGTCAGTGTCGCTGCAGGAAACGATGGCCCCAATAATGATGGATTGTCTGGAATGGGCTCCTCCTCTCTTTCCATAACAGTCGGCGCAACTGACGATATGAACACGGTAGGTCGCAGCGATGATGAAATTGCGGGTTATTCATCTCGCGGCCCAAGGCGAGATAATGGAGATAACAATCCAATCAACGAATTGAAGCCAGACCTTTCCGCCCCCGGAACCAATATCATACAGGCTGAAGGATGCGTCACCAGCGGTAGTTGCAACAACAACGTACCTGGTCAGGATGCATCTGGGAACACCTACACTGGCAGGGGTTCGGGTACTTCCTATGCAACTCCGGCAGTCACCGGCATCATTGCACTGATGCTGGAGGCGAACCCTGAACTCGACCCATTGCAAGTCAGGGAGATATTGAGAGTCACCGCTGAGCCACGGGGAACGCCGACATCTCCGGATATCGACCCTGTTTGGAATCGCGACTTCGGCTGGGGGATGGTGGATGCATATGAGGCGGTGAAGATGGCGTTTTTCCTTAATGAGAGCGGTACCGATCTTGGATCTCTCAATCTTGACATTCAGATGCGTAGCAACATGATTCAACAGAACGGTTCCGTCCATCGCGCCGATGGAATAGCATGGGCTCGTTCAGGTTCAGTGGATTCAGTTCAGTATCGAATCGATGGTGGAGAATGGAAAGAATCGACTTACGAAATTGATGAAGGTGGAACCACAGCATTGGTGCCGGTGAACTGGAGTGTTTCTCTTGACGTTGATATGTTGAGTGCTGGAAACCACAGTGTAGAGGTCAAGGCGGTCGGAGGAAATGGTTCCTCCTTGCCCATCTCCTACATGGTTCAGGGAAGCGGAAAGGGATTGGTCGCTTCTGAAGAAGGCTCAGGCAGACTTCTCTTCCTCGGCGGTCTTCTGTTGCTGGTGCTGGCTGCTGGTGGCTATGCCAGTTGGAAACAATCCAAGGATAATTCAGACTCATCTTTCACCCCAGAGGTAGTGGCAGAAATTACCTCTTCTGAAGAGGTTCCACTTGAGGCAGAGCTTGTGGAGAATGAAAGTGCTTCTACCTGAAAAAGTGGTTTCCAACGGGTCGTATTGATAATCTCATCCATCCTGCCATAAGCCATGCGTGGCTACGCTGACAGAGCATTGGGCATACAGCCAACCGGTGTACGCAAGATGTTCGACATGGCTGGAGATGACGTCATCTCCTTCGGACTTGGAGAGCCAGACTTCCAACCACCAGAGGTCGCCATCGAGGCGATGACCAGAGCGATGCAGGCAGGTCACAACAAGTACACTACTACTGCGGGCTTGCCAGCACTCCGTAAGAGGATTGCAGAATCGTGGGCTTCATATCAGCCTGGAATGGATGAGAATAATGTCTGTATGACAATGAGTGGAACCAATGCTCTACTCAATTGTTTCCTGGCCTTGGTCAATCCTGGAGACAATGTACTCCTTCCTGAGCCATATTTTCCACTCTATGGTCCCGATGTCACCATTTGTGGAGGTGAGTCGCGCTACTTCCCCTGTTTGTTCGAACATGAGTTCCTCCCGCAGATATCGGACCTTGAAGCACTGGTCGATGAGAACACCAAGGCTATTCTATACAATTTCCCAAGCAATCCAACAGGTGCCACATTGAATGCTGAACAGCGCGATGAACTTCTCGATTTCGCGGTACGCCATGATCTATGGATCATCACCGATGAGGTCTACGACCGCATCGTGTATTCTGGGGACCACATATCATTCATGGGAACTGGATATGAACAGATATTACTCATCAATTCATTTTCCAAGACCTTCGCCATGACCGGTTGGAGAATCGGCTACATCATGTCTACCAACCTTGAGGCAATGGCACAAATCGTCAAGTTACAGTATATTGTCACAGCATGCTCGAATGATGCCATGCAGCATGCAGTTCTCGAGGCTTTTGATGCAGCTTCAGATTATCCCTCAATAATGGCTGCTGAGTTCAAAGCACGACGTGATTTGATATGCGAGCGGTTGAATGCTATGCCCTTCGTTTCTTGTCACGTTCCAGAGGGAGCGTTCTATGTATTCCCCAAGGTTGTTGTTCCAGGAATTAATTCTGAGGAGTTGGCCATCGAGTTGCTGAAAGGAGGAGTTCTTTGTTCACCAGGTTCTGCATTCGGCCGTTCTGGAGAAGGGCATTTGAGGTTCGCATACACTATTTGTAGGGAAGATATCTCACGTGGGATGGACAAAGTGGAAGCGGTCCTTGAAAGGCTTCGTTCTCGAGCCTTGGAAAGCGAGGCTTAGAGGGATGTAGCATGAGTGGCAGCGCCCTCATCCTACCAGTTCTTGCCCTTGTCACTGGTGTTATTTCCGCTCATCTTATTCCGCGTTTACCGTCCATATTCATGTCGCGATTCTCTTTTTTCAATGCGCAGTTACCTCCACATCCAGCACCTGTACCGGTGGAAGGAGACCTGTTGGCCAGAGTCCTGCTGATGAGGAACCTCAGGATGTTGGGGTTGATGCTTGCTCTGATGCCGATGGCATTGGGATTGATGGCAGTGATGGGTGCACATTCACCATTTGGAGTAGGACTGATTCTTGGTTCAGGTTGGACGATTATGTCTTGGTTGTTACCTGAAGATTTGACTTCTCACAGACGTTGGCCTTGCAGTCTTTCAATTGCAGAACGTCTGCAGATGCTGAGGAATGACAGCGCTGATGAGGAGAAGCGATGTTGCAAGGCACCTGAACCACATTGGGAAGTAGCCAATGTAAGATGTGCTGCCTGTCTCAAAGTGTTACTGGATATCCCACGTCCTGACCTTGGTCGAAAACGAAGCGATGGCTGGTTGCTCGGCTCATTCAGAGTGTGGTTGCTAGATGGGCGTTCACCATTGTATTTCCATCCAGCAGTGCTTGATTCGGGGGAAGAGGAATAATCAGAGTGAATCGAATATTCTTCCTGGTCCTTCATCTTCTAAATCATCGGAATGATCAGTGTTTTCGATTCCGTCGAGACTATCGCTCAGGGTAATGCCCATCGTGCTAGGTAGAATCGTTGCAGCACCAAGTGGAATCACATCCTCGAGTAGACTACCGCCAGAATCTGTGTCGCCACCACTATTCGAATCATTCTTTTCAATCGAATCGTCGCCCTCCTCCATTCCAGGTGGGGATTCCCAATCCTCGTGCTTGTCCATCTTCATCCATTGCGGTAGGTCTCCCGAACCACCTCCAAGAACACCAAGCGTTGTGAATGCAGCCAGTGGCATGACTGAAAGAGCGGTGAGAAGGTCGAGGAACGAGTTCTCTGGAACCGAACCGATGCCCAACCAGTCTTCGAAAATCGCTTTCTCGACAGCGATACTGACCGCCAGATCAGGCCCCATCCAAGTGATGACGAGCAGGCTTGCGAGTCTGCCTAACAACCAAAGTACGAGGATTGGAGCCATCCAAGAAAGTCTGGTTATCGATATTAACCAGCGGCGGGTGAAAGCCGCAACTGCGACATATTTATGAGTGTATTTCGGAAAGATTCGCATAGCCATTGTCAAGATGACCAGATAAACAATCAGTGCCCATTCCAGCAGCCGGTTGTCATGGATCCAATTTTCAGGCAATAGTAACATCATCATCAGTGGGATGATGACCAGCATCAATTGGAAAGGTATGGCCAACAGCACCAAACCTCCATGGATAGCGAGCAGACCATGGCCTTGTTCGAGGCGGTCATTGACCATTCTCATCATCTTTCCATGAGGAGATTTCCTGTGTCTGATTCGAGCCAGTTCGATATTGTGTGCAGACCTTCCTCCTCTGCTCAGGCCGCTGGCCTTGAGCCAACCTCCATTATCGGTAACCCAGATTGGGCTGAATCCCCCGAAGACCAATGCCAAAGCAAGAGCCAACATGCCATATGCTATCGAAGCAGAGAGAATCCATGGTATCATATGACTCTCAAAATTGAGAGAGAAACCTTCGCTGGTTGATTGGAATGTGAACAAGTATGTGATCGAGAAAGCCGCAATCGGTGTCAACAGGACTTGCCCAACGGCCACACCAGTCAGCCACAAACGGGCTATCAAGGGGCTGCGAACTTGACTCACGCTAACCTCTGGTGAACGGAATGGGGAAAGGGATTGCCCTTGTCAGCAATTGTTGAAGCAGATTTCTCATCCATCTCCTCACAGCCGAAACGGCCCCCTAGGGGCCGGACATTGACAGCGCATCCTTAAGACAGGTTGTTCAGTCGAAGGGTCGGTTATCGTGCGTAGCATTCGTTCGCCCACAGTATTGATACTTGTTCTGTTGCTTGTGCAAGGTGCTTTGCCTGCATTTTCCAATGGCGTTGAAGCCGGTGCTTCAGCGCGAGGTGGAACAAATGACGATTTTTTGGTCACTGATATTCTCATCAGCAATAATTCCTTCACTCCATCGATGTGGTATCAAGGAGATGGTACTGCGGTCGAGTATGTCTTCAAGGGTGAATCCGTTCCTATCACGATGACCGTCAAGCGTAGTGGTGATGCATTGTTTCCAGTCAAGGCTGATGTCTTGGTGGAGGTTGTCCATCCTATCGGCTTCGTTTCATGGTCGGCCAATTGGACAACTCCTGATATGTATGGAGGACAGACAGAATCTGATGAGTTTGTTTGGACCGCTGATACTGCACACAGTATTCTCAACGGTTCAGAATTGGAGGGTGGAATGATTATCAGGACCACGGTTTCTTACTTCGCTGATACTAGGAACGAGAACGATGTTCTCAACAAGACCGTGCCAGTCGCTTATACTAATGATCTCATGGATGGAATCTCCACTGGAGGCAGCCCCACTATGCTGCCATTCCGATATCCTCCTGAAGGTGGAGATGCTACTGGTACGGGCTCATGGGAAACCGATGATACAGGTGCCTATGTAGGGACCAAACATTGGAGGCATTCTACTCCTGGAAGCAATTATCCTTCCAATGCTTTCGACCGGATTGTATGGGGCTACTTCCCACCTGATGGAAATTGTGAAAATGCTCACCACGAAGGTGGAGCCGGAGAAGTTTACGGTTGGTATTATTGCAAGTTAGTCATCCCTTCACTCGACCTTCTCACTGTGCAGTTCCATGCTACTGCATGGGGTGTCATCAGCAATGGTGATGATGTTGCTCTAGAGTTGTGGCGAAGTGGCGGCGTGAGTGTCCGTCACAACTTCACCTCAGCCAGTCCAGCAGTTGCCACAGGACAGAATCAGTGGACCAATCTATCTTGGGACCCGACCGATCTATTGGGTGGTCATTCTTGGTATGCAGGAGTACTGTTCAACAGTGACAACAGTATGGCTGCTGAAGGCTATCACGTAGATGATTGGGTGGTCTTTGCGGTGGACAAGGTAAGTGAGTATACTTTGGATATTGATTGCGATAATCCAGAGGCAGGATATACTGCTGTCCCCAATGAGATCATCAGTCTGCATTGCACAGTCACCAACAATGGTTACAAGCCAGCGGTCATTCAAGTGAAAACCAATGTTTCCAATGAAACATGGATGGATTTCTCTAATCCGATGTTGAGAATCGATTCCTCACATCCTTCCAATCATGGAATGGAAGTTCAACTACCGTCGACACCTTCAGGAAACACTACGGAGATGTGGATCAATCTCTCGATACCAGCGGGTTCCGATGTACAACAGCAGACTTGGAATGTGACTTGGTCAGATGGCAGTTCCCAGAATCTGGGGGTACTTGGCAGCCGTTCGATGCCCGTTGCTGTTTCTGAACAGTATGGGGTTTCTTTGTATTCGTCGACCTCATTGATTGCTGATACCCTTGTGCCCGGTGAAACAGGCATTGTTCCTATGCGGTTGCAGAACACTGGAAACAGAATAGCAACCTATAATCTGGCTGCCTCGTTCTCAGATACATCTTGGACAGCCAGTTTCACCAATGAAACAGGTTCATCATTCCTGCCGATTGCGATGGATAGAGGAGAGAGTTACGATTTCGTGGTGCATATCACTGTATCCAGTCTTGCTGCACCGGATAATTACTCATTCTCGGTCAGAGCGACTTGTACTACCTGTGGTTCCACACCTGTTTCAGGGAATGATGTGTTGATTCGTCAGATACAAGTTCCGGCAATGCGAAACGTTGAGATCATCGCAGAATCCATCGAGATATCCGCTCCAGCTGATGGTATCATGCGCACGATTCCGTTGGAGATCACGAATCTTGGGAATGCTGATGAGGTCTTCGACATGGTTTTGACTCAGTCAAACAATCTATTGATGGCTGGATTGACTACTGATGTGACTGGCACCATTGGTGCTTGGGATGATGTCTTCGAAATGCTCCTCAATCTGCCGATGCCGTTGTACTTGTCACCGGGTCTCTACAGCACTACAATCAGGGTGGTATCTCAGAACGATGTTTCAGTCTGGGATAGTGTGACAATCTCGGTGACTGTTGAGGATACCGCTGGAGCAGTGGTCTTTTCCGATAATCCAGAACAATCCTATATCCCTGGAGATGATGCAGATTCAGTTCGCTTTGAGATTCGCAATGATGGAAACTCAGTTGATCGATTCAATCTGACCATAGAAGCAGGTGCTGGAATGAATGCTGACCTTCAGGGCCTTGGAGATGGCTTGACTCCTCTCATCGCTCCAGGAGCATCATACAATATTACAGTAAGTTTCACCTTTGCAGGAGATGCAATGGGGCAGATTCCACTCAAGGTCACAGCCACCAGCCAGAACGACCCTTCAGTATCGGGCAGTGGAGAAATCACTTTCCCAGTCGGTTCTCAGGGGTGGTTGAGATTGACCGTCTCCTCCGACGACCTTGTGATACATGAGGCGGGCACATATCCAGTACTTCTGACGCTCCGAAATCAGTACACTGAGGAGCAGACAGTCACAATAGATATCGATCAGGGTTCTTCTTCTACGTGGTTCCGAGCCAGTTCGGATTCGACTTCAGGAACTTTCACGATTCAGGAAGGAAGAGAGCGGATGATTACCGTTGATGTTGTGATAACAGACACAACTCTACTCAATCTGTATCAGGATGAGTTGGTGACCAATTTTGAAGTGTGGGCACGTTCAGATACACTTGCAGATGCAACAAATGCCACCGTCAAGGTGACTCTCACCAAATCAGCAGGTTCTGGTGCTGATGGTGGGCTTGATTCATCGCAGAGCAGCGGAGATAATTTTATTCTCGATATCGGTATCTGGATAATTGGCATAGGCGCCATCCTTTTCCTCTTGGTATTCTTGGTAAGAGTGGTCATGGAGGGAGATGAAGAAGAATCCTCACCATGGGGAAGTGAGGAATATGAAAGTAGCATTGCAGCACAATACGGAGCGGTACCTTCCGCCCCAGATGTTCCTGCGGCTCCAGATATGTCTTCTTTCGCTAGACCTTCAACTCCGGTTCCTGAGGCTCTTCCGCCTACTCCACAGCCTGCCGTCGCAGCCCCTGCAATTCCTGATTCCGTCGCCCCTGGTGTGCCTCCGGTTCCGGCTGCTGGATTACCTGAAGGCTGGACCATGGAGCAATGGACACACTATGGCGCCCAGTGGTTGGAGAAGAATTCGTGAAACGATGGATTGAAACATGGCGCCTATACCGGAGCCAACGCAGGTGATGTAGATGTACGCAGGAGGACAACAACCAATTTTCATTCTCAAGGAAGGAACTACGCGCAGTCGTGGCAGAGGTGCACAGAGTAACAACATCGCTGCTGCGAAGGCAGTTTCTGATGCTGTTCGAAGTACACTTGGGCCAAAAGGAATGGACAAGATGATGGTTGACAGCATGGGAGATGTAGTCATCACCAACGACGGTGCAACCATTCTCAAGGAGATGGATATTGAACATCCCGCAGCCAAGATGATCATCGAGGTTGCAAAGACTCAGGAGCAGCATTGCTATGATGGAACAACCACTGCTGTGGTCATTGCTGGAGAGTTGTTGAAGCGAAGTGAGGATTTGATTGAACAGAATGTTCATCCTACTGTCATCTGTGAGGGTTTCCGTCTTGCAGCGGAACGCGCCATCTCTATATTGGAGGCGCACGGAATCTCCACTGGAGAAAATGTGCAGATGCTCCATGAGGTTGCTAAGACTGCATTGACTGGCAAGAGCGCTGGTGCGGTGAAGTCATTCCTCGCTGATATCTGTGTCAATGCGGTTCAGGCTGTAGGCGTTGAAGAAGGAGACCGCCGTGTGGTCGATCTTGATGATATCAAGGTGGAAAAGAAACAAGGTGGCTCGATCAAAGACAGTTCACTTGTCGATGGAATTATCCTCGATAAGGAGAGAGTACATTCTGGAATGCCGCGCAGTCTTGATTCTGCCAAGGTCGCTCTCATCAATTCGGCTATCGAGGTCAAGAAGACCGAGGTCGACGCTAAGATTCAGATCACTGACCCAACTCAACTCGCTAGTTTCCTTGAAGAAGAGGAGAATTACTTGCGCGGATTGGTCGAGAAGATTCAGAATGCAGGTGCAAATGTCGTTATCTGCCAGAAAGGGATAGATGACCTCGCTCAGCATTACATGGCAAAGGCGGGTCTATTCGCAATCAGGCGAGCCAAGAAGAGCGATATGGAAGCATTGTCCAAGGCAACCGGAGGGCGCATCGTCACTAATCTTGATGACCTTTCATCATCTGATCTAGGTTTTGCCAATAGGGTCGAGGAAAGAAAGATTGGAGATTCAGATATGACTTTCATCACTGGATGTACTGAGGCTAAGAGTGTCTCGGTTCTATTGCGAGGTGGAACCGACCATGTGGTCGATGAGATTCGCAGAGCCTTCGATGATGCTGTCGGTGTGGTCAGTGTAGCCTGGGAAGATGGAATGGTCCTGACTGGTGGCGGTAGTGTGATGGCAGCATTGTCTCGAGAATTACGTACCTTCGCAGAAGGAATCGGCGGCAGGGAACAGATGGCGATCGAGGCTTTCGCCAGCGCTCTTGAAGTGATTCCACGTACTCTTGCAGAGAATGCAGGTTTGGATCCTGTCAACACCATCATCGAGTTGCGCAAGTCGCACTCTGATGGAGATTCACATTCAGGTATCAATGTCGATGATGGAGGTGTGAAGAACATGTTGGAAGCCAATGTGCTGGAGCCATTGCGCGTTGTCGAGCAAGCCATTCAAAGTGCTACTGAGACTGCGGTCATGATTCTACGAATAGATGATGTCATCTCAAGCAAGTCTGTATCCATGCAGGATATGGGCGAAGGCTTCGATATGTGATGCGGTCTTTCATCGGCTGCTGGTAGCACATCGATGCCCGTTGTCGTTGTCGGCATACCTTCAAAGACCGGAGCCGAGTCCCTTGCTCCGACGATACCATAGGTATCGTGGGTGAATTCCATGGCTCAGATTGCTTCTGTGTGGATTGAGGAGGGTTGTATCACTTGCGACGCTTGTCAGGAGACATGCCCTGAGGTTTTCCATGTCTCTGATGATTCTTGTTTCATAATTGCCGATGTCAGGAGCGATGGGAAGTTCGATCAGAATGAGGGTAAATCGGTTTTGAAAGGAGAAATTGGAACTTCGCTGTATGATGACATTGTCGATGCTGCCGAAGGTTGTCCCGTCGAAGTCATCATTTTCACTACCGAAGGAGATGAAGATGCGCCATCTGAAGAGGTTGTAGAAGTTGTTGAGGCCCCAATTGAAGTAGCTGCAGAGAAGAGGGAAGCCGGCTCTATTGCTTTGAGTGGAGTACAGCAGCCAGTCATTGAGGCCAGCCTGCGTTTGTTTCGCTATGACCCTGTTCTTGCTGAGAAAGGATATGACACCTACGAGGTCAGTGTACCCGGCCACCACAGTCTGCAACAGGTTTTGATGACAATCAAGGAGACTCAGGACGGGACTCTAACTTTCAGGACCAGTGCTTCTGCTGGTAGTGACCCACTCACCGGACTCGAGGTCAATGGTAATCTTGTACTCGCAGATTGTGTGCGAATGATCGACCTGATGGATTCAGCCGGAGAATCCGCTATTCTCACTGTGGAGCCATTATCTGGGCATCAGGTTCTCAAGGACCTGTTTGTCAGCACCAAGGCTTTGGATGTGGCAAAAGAGAGGGCGAAACCATGGTTGCGTACACGAGACCGCTCTGGAGCAATGAGTGCTCAAGGAAGAGCGATTGGAACGATGTCTTCTAGTGATGCTTCCAGATTGCATAAGATGAACGACATCAGTAGCGAGCATCTTCTACATTCCATGTCTGAGACAGTACCTCACAATCGTTCCTATCTTGGTCCAGCCGTGTGCAACCGACTCTGGGTAAGGGCCAATGATCCACGTATTTCCAGTCAATGCAAGCAGGACATGAATGCCGTACTACAAGGTCCCGATGGAATCTGGGCAGAGGCGGATATCGGAGTCATGGGACGCTTTGGTAGGCTGGGGAGTGTCGTTTCAAAGAATCTCAATGATTGTCGAAGTGAATTGCTACGAGCTCATCGCTTCGCTGGAAAGTCGGGGAAGCATGTCAAGTGGTTCTCAAAGACCGTGAAATCTTCAGGCACCCTAAATGAGACCATTCTCGCTGCTCAAACGATGGGCCCATTAGGTGCTATCGCGAATCTCCCTGTAACTTTGCGTATGGCGCTTGGATTCACCAGAACTGGCGCCCCACCAGTCAGGGATTGGCAGGGCTTCATCGCCCCTGGAAATATGCCGCTACTGATCAATAAGAGCGTTCATGATCATCATGAGGTCGTAGCGATATTCAATGAATTGGACAAGAGGTTCTGAGGTGAGAAGATGAAGTTCGCATATTTCCCCGGATGTGTTGCCAAGGGTACTTCCCGTGAGGTCGAAGATGCCATGCGCAGTGTGGTCGATGGACTGGGAATATCTCTAGTTGAGATGCCAGGCGCTGCATGCTGCGGAGCGGGTGTGATGAAGCAAGGCAACCATCGTCTTCAATTGGCGATCAATGCACGAACTTTCGCTATGGCTGAAGAACAGGGATTGGACGTTCTTACTCCATGTGCGACTTGTCAAGGTAACATGTACGAGGACCTCGCACTTCTGTTAGAGGATGAACCTCTCAGGGCTGAGATTAACGATGTTCTTGAGAGGACCACTGGAATGAGATTTGAGGGGAACTTGAGAATGCGCCATCTTCTCGATGTCTTGGTCGAGGACATAGGTCTCGATGTGGTTGCCTCCAAAGTGGTTAATCCAGTCGACTTTCCCATCGCAGGTTACTATGGTTCTCCGATGTTGAGGGCAGCGGCAAACGGAGACGATGATCCACATAATCCTGTATATTTCGAGCAGTTGATAGCGGCTCTAGGTGGAGGAGCGGTCGAATATGATGGCCGAACTCGCAGTGTCGGTTTCCCAGGTCTACTTTCACAGGAGAAGACAGCGATGAAGATGACCGCTTCCGTACTTGCAGAAGCCAAGCAGGAAGGAGCCAAGATAATGGCAACTGCTTGTCCATTGGCGCACTTCAATCTCGATGTCTATCAGGTGAAGGCAGGCAGAGTTTCAGGTAAGGATACTAGTATGCCAGTCATCCATCTTCCTGAATTGGTGGCATTCGCACTCGGATACTATGTGACCAGATATGCGCAATTGCGTACCCGTGTTTTGGTAATCGGTGACTGATGCTCAGTCACTTGTGCTGCTGACCATTCGCCTGAATCTCAATGCTACTGCTGGACTGAGCCCAGCCTTGCACAGAGTCATCTCATCGGCATCCAAAATTGTTCCAAGGTTGTTCAGATTGCACAACAATCTTTTCGAGAGTTTTGGGCCGATTCCTGGAAATGAGCGAAGGATTCTCAGTTCTGCTTCATTCATCTTGGAATTCATTGCCACAGTTGGTGATTCAATTTCGCATATCCCATCTAACATCTTCTGTACCGAATCAAGACATTTTTTCTCTTCAGAAATCAAAATCCTGCCGCTTCCAGGACGCTGGAATTCAGAATATGTCGATAGTGTCATGTTACATGCTTCTTCTTCCATCCGCTTCAATCTCGCTGTCAGCGACAGGGCTGACCTCATTGAGATTCGACGTTCACGGTTGGCAATCAATTCGATGACAGCAAGTGTTTCCTTTGCATCGCGAGTATGGAGAGCAGGAACTCCAGACTCTATTGCAATCATTGCCAAGGCACCATTCAATGCATTTCTGTGCATCATCTCAAGATGTCCTTCCTCGCCCTCAATCAACAATATGGGGCATGGAGAACAGGCTCGGATTCTATGAGCTTGTTTGAACAACCGTCCATCCCTGATAGAGCGGCAGAGATCAGAATATCGTTTACGTTCAATCAAAACTCGGTCGCCAATCTCAATATCTCCTGCCTCAAGAGTGACAACGTCAAATTCGATTGAAGAAGTCTGAAAATATCTGGCTAGGGGCGTATGCATTTCCCTGTGGTCAATCCGCACCAGCGGTCTCATCCCTCCTCCTCCTTTCGCGCATCAAGGATGGGCTTTGTCCAGCCCCCCTCTTTGATTTGTGCAGTATCTTCTGCCTTGGGTGGTGGCATAAAGGAATCAATGCTCATTTGTTGACGAGGCCTAAGTTGTTCTGGTCTGACCGTGGGAATGGTCTTTCTTCTCTGACTGTCCCTTGCTGAGGCTTCCTCCTTCAGAACTTCCTTCTCCTTCAATTCTGGAGCCAGACGTTCATGTTCTTCCAGCATCCAAGTTCCTGCATTATAACTGGATGAATCAACCAGAATCGAGAAGGATTTCAGTCGATTCTCAATACTGTCATCGATAAGGGTCCGCGGCATTCGTCTTCTGACCTTTGCCAATACTCGATGCATCTTGGCTTCACGAGCCGTGGACGCATGTCGAATCCCCTCATCTCTGGTATCTTCTGCAACTAGAACCACAACCTGTCCTTCACTATGGCGGGCTGTTCTCCCTCGCCTCTGGATAGTTCGAATCTCACTGGCGACAGGCTCGTGAAAGATTACCAGATCAGCGCTCGGAACATCGAGTCCTTCTTCTCCAACCGAGGTGGCGATCAATACGTTGCTCTGGCCGTCTTTGAAGCGTTTTAATCTAGCCACCTGTTCTTTCTGAGAGAGTCCTTCTCCACCCTTCTTGGATTGCCCGAAGAACTTCTCTGCCCGAACCTCCTCGATATCTGACAATTCTGCTTCGACGACATCCATGGTATCTCTGAAATTAGTGAAGATGATTATTCGACATTCTGGGGAGAGTTCCAATTTTTTCTTGACCAATTCTCGAATCTTACCCATCTTAGGATGAACCGGATTCTGGCTTTTCAGCAATGCGATTAAACCTCGTATTCGAGGCATCCCGATGAAGCGTGCTTGTTTTCGATCTCCTTCTCTGCTTGCTGTTTCTGCTCTTTCTAGAAACCTCAGGGCAGTCATAGGGCCCTGTGCAAGAAGAAGACCAAGCAGAGTGTGTATCCTTATTGTGTCAGCATTCAGTTTGGCAGCATTGTATCCTTGAGGGTTACCTCTACTTATCGCCATGCTGATTCGCCTTTGCCCTTCGCGAAGCACCCTCATCCCTACCGGTCCAGTGCCGGGGATGAATCCCATCCTACGTAACTTGTCGAGGTGTTCTTCCAGTAGTTCCTCTATCGGTGCGGCCAGTAGTTGGATTTCTTCAGGAATCTTTAACCTCAATTCAGTGACTTCCATCGCCTGAGAATACGGTGCCAATAGTGGATCACTGCTCTGAAGTGAATGAATACGTTCGATGCCCAGTCTCTCAATGACTTCCCGCACCAGCGTCTCGTTGGAGCCAGGGCTTGCTGTACATGCAAGTATCATTCCATCTCCTGCAGCGGATTGGTAGAGGTCTCCCACTTGGGCCATTGCATGGTTTCCGGTGGCATGATGCGCTTCGTCGAAAACAATCAGGTCAATGGTTGAGAGACTCAGGGTACCGCGTTGGGCATCATTCCGGATGATCTGAGGAGTTGTCACGATGACTCTTGCATCAGCCATCATCTTCTCTCTCTTCTGCCAATCGTGACTGCCACTCACTCGAACGATTGCATCTTTGTCGATTGAAAGAACTCGTAGTAGGTCATTCAGATGTTGGTCTACAAGTGGGTTGGTAGGTGCCACAAGGATGGCTCTTCCTCCATCGTTCAATGCTTCAGCGATGGCCATCCATTCGATGGCGGTCTTGCCTTGTCCGGTAGGGAGCACAACGAGAGTTGGTTGTGAGAGACATTTGCGTAAAGCATCCAACTGATGGGCTCTTGCTTCGACTGTGGCAGTCATCAGATTCTGATGTTCTACCGTCGCCATCATGCCGCCCACTTGTTGAGGTGGAGGTCGAAGGTATGTCAATGATGATGTCAACAGGGAAGGTTGAAAGTGAAGGTCAAGAGCCCCCGAATACTGGCTCAGGCCCACGGTTCCGGACACTGTCTATACCGATGTACTGATAAAGGGAAGGAAGGTCCCGAAGCCGCTCAAAGGGTGAGCAGCCAGTCGCAACGGGCAATCCTCAGGACCCCGAAACCCGATCCACATTCGTGGGATGGGGCCGGCGACACGGCTGTTCCTTCGCTCTTTGGGCCGGTGCGGGCCCTGCTCTGCAGGTACCTGCAACGTTAACCCAGGAGGCAGAAAATATGGCCAAGAGACACCACCCCCGCCGTGGAAGCATGGCGTTCAGCCCTCGCAAGAGGGCGCAGCGTCACTTCGGCCGAGTCAAGTCCTGGCCCACCAGCGATTCAGATGAGATTCGTGTCCAAGGCTTCGCTGGCTGGAAGGCGGGAATGACCCACATCATGATGCGCGATACCAATCCAAAGTCAACCAGTGCAGGACAAGAGGTCCGAGTTCCGGTGACGGTGGTCGAGGTTCCAGCGATGATGGTTCTCGGTGTTCGAGGATACAGAATGACTCCCTACGGAAAGCAGACCGCTGGAGAGGCATGGTTGGAGAGCGGCGCTCTCATCGAGGCTTTCCCAGATATCTCTCGCAGGATTCCAAAACCAAAGGAGCACGAATCCGACAAGCACTTTGAGGCTCTGTCCGAGGAGGATTTGTCCGAAGTACGTCTAATCGTCGCTACGCAGCCGACCAAGGTATCCGGAACAACCAGCAAGACTCCAGAAGTCATGGAACTCGGATTATCTGGTGGTAGCATCGGAACTCAACTTGAGTGGGCCAGAGAACAACTCGGTGAGGAGATAGGCATTGACATGGTCTACGAAGAAGGCACATTCGTCGATGTTGTTGGAATCACCAAGGGATTTGGATTCCAAGGTGTCATTCGCCGATTCGGAGGAAAGTTGCTATCTCATAAGAACAGCAAGCGCCGACGTCAACATGGAAACCTTGGAGACAAGGGGACTGGATATGTCAGGAAGACATTGCGTCAAGCCGGACAGAAGGGTTTCCATCAGCGCACCGAATTCAACAAGAGTATTCTACGAATCTCTGAGCCAGAGGAGAATGAGATAACTCCTGCTGGTGGCTTCCTCAATTATGGAGAAGTTTCGAATCATTACATGTTGATCAAGGGAAGTCTGCCCGGTCCGGCCAAGCGTTTGGTTCGTCTGCGTGATGCAGTTCGAGCTGACAACAAGCCAAACTATCCGGTTGACATAACATACGTTAGTACTGCATCCAAACAGGGGGTCTGAAGTTGAAAGCATCAGTATTCCATATCACCAACGAAATCACGCAGGATCAGGTCGAAGCCGGCCGCTTGCAGGAAGTCTACGACATCAGTGTCGAGGCTGGAAAGAAGGTCAATCTTCCAAGTGCCTTTGAGTCTGATGTCCGTTCCGATGTCATTCGTAAGGCGGTTCGTGTTGCTCGTGCCAATCGTCGTCAGGCCTATGGTTCCAAGCAACAGAAGGGCAAGAAGCGCCCGATGCCTGGAATGCGCCATTCTGTCGAGTGGTGGGGCAAGGGCCGTGGTGTCTCTCGAATCATGAGGAAGACCGGACAGCGCACTGGTGCTCAGAACCCTCACACTCGCGGTGGTCGTCGTGCTCATGGACCTAAGGTCGAGAAGGATTGGAGTATGTCGATGAATACCACCGAGCGCCGTCTCGCAAGAGATAGTGCTCTAGCAGCAACCACGGACAGAGAGACCGTTTCTGGTCGTGGGCATAGATTCCATGAGGAGATTGACACTCTACCAATCATCATCGGTGATTACACCGAGGTACGTGATGAGGGTGAAGAGAGCATTGACATCGAGGTATTCAGCCTTGAGCACGCTACTCGCAAGTTGATTGCCATTCTTGAGAGCCTTGGTCTTGGAGATGACCTTGACAGGGCACGAAGAGGCCGCAAAGTCAGAGCGGGCAAAGGAAAGATGCGCGGTCGACGTCATCGAACTCCCAAGAGTGTCCTTGTTGTCGTTTCTCAGAAATCAGGTCTAGCAAAGGCTGGAGGAAACATTCCTGGCGTCGATGTGGTCGCTGTCAAGGATCTTTCAGCTGAGCATCTCGCTCCCGGTGGAGATGTCGGAAGACTGACCGTTTTCACGAAGAAAGCGGTGGAGGAACTCGTTTGAGGTGATATCATGGATCCGTACAAAGTGATAATCGCCCCCTGGTTGACCGAGAAGTCACTGGAAGCAAGAACCAATTCTGAACACGATGTTCGAAATCGTTTAGAGTTCCTAGTTCACCGAAGCGCCACAAAGGCTGATATCGGCAAAGCAGTTGAACAACTCTTCGATGTCAAGGTCGCAAAGGTCAATACTCGCAATGAGAAGACTGGCAAGCACGCCAGTGTCAAGTTGGCTGAAGGATATGATGCTGAAGAAGCAGCACTCAAGTTGGGAGCACTCTGATGAGGTGGTATGATGGGTAAGAGAATCCGCGCACAGAGAAAGGGTAGCAGCCCAAGATACAAGGTCAATTCTCACCGTTTCCCAGGTCGAAACAGAATGCCTAACATCAAGGATGAGGTAGCAGAGGTCACAGAGTTGATTCACAGCCCAGTCCACACCGCTCCTCTAGCACGAGTCAAGTACGGCGAGGGAGAGGAATCATTGGTTGTTGCAACTGAGGGAATAGCAGTTGGCCAGACTTTGGCTTTCGGAGACAATGTCTCCCTCCGTCCAGGTAATGTAACCACCATTGGCAATATCCCTGAAGGTACTCCAGTCAACAATCTTGAACTTCGTCCCGGCGACGGAGGTCGTATTGCACGTTCTGGGGGGGCTTCCTGTATTGTTGAGAGCCGAATGGAAGGAGGCCGAATCAGGGTTCGTCTTCCAAGTGGCAAGACCAAGGATCTTCCTGAGAATTGCCGAGCAACCATTGGTGTACTCGCAGGTCACGGCCGTAGCGAGAAGCCATTGATGAAGGCAGGAGCAGCTCATTACAAGGCCAAGGCCCGTGGAAAACAGTATCCAACAGTCAGTGGTGTTGCAATGAACCCTGTTGACCACCCACATGGTGGTGGAAATCATCAGGCCGTTCACGGACCAAACAGCGTCGCCCGTGGCGCTCCACCAGGCAGTAAGGTAGGACATATCGCACCAAGCCGCACAGGCCGTGGCCGAGGCAAGAGGAAATGAGGTGATTAGATGGCAAAGAGAAAGCGTCGATTCATGACCCCCAAGGCTGCACGCCGTAAGACACGCAAGTTGCGTGGACGTGTCAGCGAGCGCCGCAAGAAGGAGTTCCTGTACCGTGGCTTCACAATGGAGCAGTTGCAGTCGATGCCTCTGTACCCTCTTGAAGATGACCCAGATTCACAAGGAGTGGTCAATCTGCTCGGAGCAAGGGCTCGCCGTTCCTTCGAACGTGGAATGTCACAAGAGAACGATCATCTGCGCAATAGAGTCAAGCGTGCTAATGGCAAGGTTGTTCGTACCCACCGTAGGGACATGGTCATCCTGCCCGAATTCGTCGGTTCGACGATTGGAATACACAATGGCCAAGGATTCACTGAGATTGATGTCAAGCCTGAGATGATTGGGCATTTCCTAGGAGAGTTTGGAATAACCCGAAACACGGTGACCCACAGCGGACCTGGTGTTGGTGCTACCAAGTCTTCGAAGCACGTACCATTGAAGTGAGGTGAGAATGATGAGTCGCGACCGTTCCAAACCCCAGAAGGGATATTCTCAGTTGTTGCAGGGTAACCGTTTGGTATCTGCTAGAGCAGTTGATGTCAACTGCCATTCTAAACATTGTTTTGAGATTGCAAGAGCAATCCGCAACAAGACCGCATCTCAGGCAGTAGAACTTCTAGAATCGGTCATCCGTATCGAGAGCGACCGTATTGATATTCATCGCAAGGCCAAGGCAATTCCTTTCCGAAGAGGAAACAAGATGCGTCATCGCAATAGAGCAGGACCACGTTCACTGGGACACCGTAAAGGTAAGATTGGCCCAGGCCGTTATCCTGTGAAGGCGAGTAAGGAATTCATCAAACTCATCAACAGTGCCATGGACAATGCTCGTCATGAGCATGAGGACATCGAACCTGAAGACATGGTCATCACTCACGTGGCGGCTCATCGTGGACAGGTGAGTAAAGGCTGGATTCCTCGTGCGCGCGGGCGTGCATCCCCAAGTAATCTGACCCAGACCAATCTGGAGTTGTTCCTTGAGGACCTGAGCGACGATATTGAGGAAGAAGATGAATTCTGAGGTGATATGATGACAAGACAACCGAATGTAATCCGTCGTATAATCGACCGAAATGTCGAGCGTCATCTGGTCAAGGAATTCTTGATGAACAACACCAAGAAAGCTGGATTCGGCGGTCTTGACATCCGCAGGACTCCTCAAGGTACCGAGGTCACTCTCAAGGCTGAACGCCCTGGTATGGTAATCGGTCGTAAGGGACGTATCATCAACGAGCTGCAACGCAGACTAGATGATGAGTTCGATATTCAGAACCCACGTCTCAAGGTTGATGAAGTGGAGAAACCTCAACTAAATGCTCAGATCATGGCAGAGAAGTTGGCCAGTGCTTTGGAGCGTGGCTGGTATTTCCGCAGAGCAGGCCATTCTACCGCTCTCAATATCATGGAGGCTGGAGCAAAGGGTGTACTGATTGTCCTTAATGGGAAGATTACTGGTGCACGCCATCGGACTCAGAAATTCATCGCTGGCCACATCAAGTATTGTGGTGAGACTGCTCTCGAACATATGGACCGTGGATTCTCCACTGCAGTGAAGAAGTTGGGCACTATTGGTTGCAGTGTCGCTATCATGCGTCCAGGAACCAAGTTGCCTCATGAGATAACTGTCTATGGAAAGGAACAGGTCGCAGTCAATGAAGAAGGCGATATCGAAGTGAATCTGGTGGAGGTGCCCGTATGAGCCACGTCACCAATAGAGACATCGATAACATGAGTGCTGAAGCACGAAAGAGTAGACTCAAGGAGTTGCGAGAAGAGATGTTGCAACTTCAATCAGAGAAGAGCATGGGGGGAACCGCTGCCAACATGGGTGCCTACAAGGCAACACGTCGCAGCATCGCTCGCATGTTGACTAGAATGCATCAGGAAAGGAAGGAGTGAATTCAGTGGCTACTATCTGTAATGTCTGTGGTCTACCTGATGAACTGTGCATATGTCAAGAAATAGCCAAAGAACAACAGATAGCATATATTTCAACAGTGAGAAGGAGGTACGGAAAACTGGTCACAATCGTCGAAGGAATCGATGACTCAGCAATTGATATTGACCAGTTAGCAAAGACACTCAAAGCGCGCTGTGCAGCCGGTGGAACCGTCAAAGGACGGACCATCGAACTGCAGGGAGAGCACAAGAAGAAGGCTGCTGAAGTACTCAAGAAGAATGGATATACTGTGGAGGTGAGATGAATGAATGTACGAAATATGCCATGGCTCGGCCGTAGTATCAGCGTTGTCTCTTCCAGTGATCCTACTTTGGTTGGAAACAGTGGCCTCATCATCGATGAGACCATGCGTACCATCATGATTCAGCAAGCAGGCCAGAAGTTGACCATGGCCAAGAACGTTATCAGATTCACAATCGACGAAGAGGAGAATGTCATCGATGGCAGCCTCGTCAAGCAACGGCCCGAGGACCGCATCCATCGAAGATACAGGAAGTGATAGTATGCGAGATATCGGAGTTGATGTGGACAGGCCCGAAGGGGATTGGGATGGGGATGAGAACTGCCCATTCTATGGCTCTCTGAGATTGCGAGGTCAGATTCTTGAGGGCACTGTGGCCAGTGTTGGAATGCAGAACACCATCGTCATCGAGCGCCAACACGTTCGTAAGATGGTGAAGTATGAGCGATATGACAAGCGCACACGACGCCTTTCAGCTCACCTGCCAAGTTGTATCGGTGAGGTCTCGGTCGGGGACCGCGTCAAGGTCATGGAATGCAAGCCGCTTTCAAAGACGGTATCATTCTGTGTCATCGAGAGTACGGAGGAGGATTCAGAATGAAGGGAATCGCTGGAAAGCAGACCCGTGGCCTTCCTACGGCAGCAAGGATGATCTGTGCTGACAATACTGGTGCCAAGATAGTTCAGTTGATCTCGGTCTACAAGATCGGTTCAGTCATGCGCCGATATCCTTCAGCAGGTGTTGGAGATATGATCAAGGTCAGTGTCAAGAGAGGAACTCCAGATACTCGTCGGCAGATGTTCCGTGCAGTCATTATTCGTCAGCGCCGTCCATTCCGAAGGGTGGACGGCACCTGGGTACAATTCGAGGACAATGCTGTGGTCATCACCAATGAGCGTGGTGAAGTTCAGGGTTCCGATATCAAGGGTCCAGTTTCAAGAGAGAGCGCAGAGCGTTGGCCAAGAATTGCAGCTACTGCCAAGCAGATAATTTGAGGTGAGATGATGGTCAAGAGCAAGAATCCAAATAAGCAACGTAAGGCTGCTTTCAGTGCATCATCCCATACCAAGCGAAAGCGAGTACGTGCTCGTCTGCAGAGTAATGATAAGCGCCTTGTTGGAGTGCGCAGAGTGACCATTCGCGTTGGCGATCAGGTCAAGGTGTTGAGGGGTGATTACGGTCACCCTTCGAAGGGCAAGCGTCATGGAGGCCCACGTGGAAACAGTGGCCTTGAGGCCAAGGTCATCCGTGTCGATGCGCTTAACTCTCTAGTATTCATTGAAGGTGCAACACGTTCCAAGGCCGATAACAAGGAGGAAGGAGTTCCTATCCATTCCTCCAATGTTGTGGTCACCAAGTTGATTGAAACAGATCCGATGCGTATGAAGCGTATCACGGACAGGAGTTGAATTACATGGGATCAAGTCATCATCTAAAGCGCCTGAATATGCCACGGACCTGGACCTTGACTCGAAAGACCACGGTTTGGGTGACCCGTCCTAATGCAGGAGCCCACAGTGTTGAGATGTGCATGCCATTGAACGCAGTCATTCGAGATGTTCTGAACTACGCAAAGAATTCGCGTGAGGTGCGTTCCATTCTCCATGCTGGTCATGTCAGTATTGATGGAAGAACGGTCCGCGATGCTCGCCGAGGGGTTGGATTGATGGATGTTCTGACTTTGGGTGAATTGAGTTATCGCTGTATCCTTGACAGTAATGGAAAACTACGCTATCATCAGATATCTCCAAGTGATGCTGAATGGAAGTTGTGTAGAATCGATGGGAAATCAACCATCAAGGGCGGAAAAACCCAACTCAATCTCCATGATGGTCGCTGTATCATCGTCGATGATGCCAAGGCCTACAGAACCGGTGATACCTTGCAGATTTCACTTCCTGAGCAACAGATTATGCAGCATATCGCATTCAGTGATGGGGCACCAGCATACCTGATTGGAGGAAGTCACGTTGGTACCATTGCTCACATCAAGGAGCACATCGAGAAGCGTTCGAGTATGCCAAATGAAGTCGATTTCGGAGAATTCGGCACCCTCGCCCGTTATGTTTTCGTGGTGGGCGAAGATACTCCAATACCAAGCGTGGAGGTGAATGCATGAGTGAGGACAGTAATCCCATGCTCGAGCCACGAATAGCCAAGGTTTCCGTTAATATCGGAGTCGGAGAGGGCGGTGAGCGTCTTCAGACCGCTGAGCGAGTTCTTGAACTTCTGACAGGCTCTTCTCCAATCCGAACCATGGGGAGGATTCAGAATCGAGACCTCAAGGTGCGAAAGGGATTCCCTATTGGTTGCAAGGTGACCATCAGGGATTCAGAGACTATCGACAAGTTCCTGCGCGATGCCTTCTGGGTACGTGAGAACAGCATTCCAGGGTGGAATTTTGATGCGCAGGGCAATCTTTCATTCGGAATCAGGGATTATACCGATTTCCCAGACCAGAAATATGATCCAGATATTGGAATCTATGGCATGGACATCAACGTCGTGCTTGAGAGGCCAGGACATCGTGTACGTCGCCGTCGAAGGCGAAGCCGAAAAGTTGGAAGCGAGCATGGTGTCAGCCCCGAGGAATCACGAAAATGGTTCGCCGATACATTCGGTTTGACAATCATGGAGGAGTAGACATGGCAAGAGATCACGGAGAGACGATTGGACGCACGGTGGGTTGCCGTCGCTGCGGTCGCAAGCGAGGAATGATTCGTCGCCACGGGCTCAGATTGTGCCGTCAGTGCTTCAGAGACATAGGTCGAGATATCGGCTTCAAGAAATTCAGTTAGGAGGTATAGAGATGCAATTCGATCCATTGAACGATGCCCTTGCCAAGATATTCAACGCTGAGCAGGCAGGCAGATACCATGTTGACGTCAGTCCAGCCAGTAAGTTGATTGGTTCAGTACTGGACATCATGCAGCACGCTGGCTACATTGGAGCCTATGAGAGAGAAGACGATGGACGCGGCGGTTCCTACAAAGTGGAACTACGCGGTGCCATCAATCAGTGTGGGGTAGTCAAACCCCGCCATTCAGTTCGCAGACAGGAATTTGAGAAGTGGGAATCCAGATATCTTCCTGCACAGGATTTCGGACTATTGATCCTGACCACCAACCAAGGAGTGATGCATCATTATGATGCAAAGACTTCTCGAATCGGTGGTCGTTTGTTGGCATATGTATTCTGAGGTGATGAAATGGCTACGATAGACAGAATAGAATACGTCATTGAGACTCCTGAAGGAGTCGATATCGCTGTTTCTGATGATGTTGCCACGGTGACCGGTCCTAATGGTTCACTGTCTCGTGAGTTCACTCATCACAAGGTGCAGTTGCTGCTCGAAGGCGGGGCAGTTCTCGTCAGAGTTGACATTCCTCGCAAGAAGGAGAAGGCATTGGCCGGAACTTGGGCTGCTCATCTGCGAAATATGGTGAAGGGTGTTAATTCTGGATTCACCTACCATCTGAAAGCATTCTACAGCCATTTCCCAATGACTTTGAAAGTAGAGGGAGATGTATTGAAAGTCAACAATTACTTCGGAGAGAAGGTTCCTCGTAAGGCTGCATTACCATGGTCTCCTGCTGAAGTCACAGTGGAGGTCAAGAACAAGGTAGAGGTAGTGGTTTCTGGCGCTGACAAGGAGAAGGTCGGACAAACTGCTGCCAATATTGAGCGTAGTGCAGTAGTCAAGAAGAGAGATCGCCGAGTATTCCAGGATGGAATATATCTGGTTAACAAGGAGTGATGATGATGTCAGAAGAATATGAGGACATGACCGTCGCAGAGTTGAAGGCTCTGCTCAAGGAGCAGGGACAGAAGGTCTCAGGAAACAAATCAGAGCTCATCGCTCGACTCAGTGAGTCAGCAGATTCAGAGGTCGAAGAGGAACTTGAAGAAGAATTTGATGACGAGGAACTTGACGAACAGGCCGACGAGGATGTCGATGAAGACGACTTCGATGATGATGATGATGACCTCGATGATTGGGATGAAGATGATGAACCTGAGTTCCATGTAGCCAAGCAGAAGCCGGTTCTCGATGAGGCGACCAAGGCCGCTCTCGAACTACGTGCTGCCCAGAAGAAGTCGACACCAGTCTTCCAGAGAACCGAATGGTTCCGCTACAAGCGTCTTTCTCGCAGTGGATGGAGAAAACCGAAGGGAATGGACAACAAGCAGCGTCGCAATTACAAATACCGCAGTTCCTTGGTTCGTGTTGGGCATGGAAAGGTGGCCGTTGCTCGTGGCTTGCACCCAAGTGGCTTCCGCGAAATCATGGTACACAACCCCGATGACCTCGAAGAGATTGACCCAGAGACAGAAGCCGCTCGTGTCGGCAGGACCGTTGGAGGTCGCAAGAGAGAACGTATTCACAGCCGTGCCGATGAATTGGGCATCCGTGTTCTGAACAGAAGGAGGGGTGTTTGATGCAGATAACGAATCAGAAGAAAATGGCTGCTCAGTTGCTCAAATGCGGAGTCAACAGAGTTTGGGTTCATCCATCTTTTGTTGACCAGATCGCTGCTGCAGTTCAGAAGGATGACATCCGTGAATTCATTGAGGAAGGTTGGATCAAGGCTCGACCAATAAAGGGGACCAGCAGGGTGCGTGCAAGGCATATCGCTATCCAGAAGGCCAAGGGCCGAAAGAAGGGTCAAGGTAAGCGCAAGGGTTCTGCCAACAGCCGTAATCCACGAAAACAGCGTTGGATGAAGACGATTCGTTCACAACGCCGTTCACTGATAGAATTACGTGATGATGGCACTATTGAGTCCAGTCAGTACAGATACTACTACCGTAAGGCGAAGGGAGGCTCATACCGTTCCATCGCTCATATGCGCCAACAGATGAATTCTGATGGTGTTGAATTCGGAGGTGAGGATTGATGGCTCAGGGTAAGAGGAAGAGATTGGCATATCGTCGCCGTCGCAGTGGTGAGACCGATTACCATCGCCGACGAAAGTTGCTGCGCGCTCGCAAACCACGTGCAGTCGTTCGAGTATCCAATACTCAAGTGACCTGTCAGTTGGTCAACTATTCTTCAACTGGGGATGAAGTTGTCATCACTGTTGATGGAAACACTCTGGTCAACAAATATGCTTGGCCTGCATCCTCTTCTCGCAAGTCTCTGCCAGCGTCGTACCTGATCGGTTTCGCTATGGGCAAGGCTGCAATTGCAGGCGGGAATGAAGAAGCGGTCCTTGACATTGGTCTTGCAGCATCGGTTTCTGGTTCTCGGATATTCGCTGCCCTCAAAGGGATGGTCGATGCTGGAATGGATATTCCACACGGTGAATCAGCAATCCCGCAGGAGGAGCGCATCAGTGGTGCTCATATCTCTGATGATGTTGCAAGCAGTGTCGAGAAGGCACGAAAGAAGATAGAGGGGGCATTCAAGTGAGTGATGAACAGAAAGATCCATCCAGTGAAGATGTTGAAGTGCCAGTGACCGAAGAGGCAGTACCTGTTGAAGAAGCAGCACCGGTTGCCGCTCCAGAATCTGAGCCAATGCCAATCGCACCTGTTGAGGTTCCAGTTGCACGTTCAGGAGAACAGGCACCGGGATTATTCCTTGCTTACAACCCACCAGAGGTATCCGATGATGCACCGCCACGTAGACGCCGCGGTGTGGGGGTAGATCCAGCAGAGGCTCTGCGAAAATGGCAGCCAATCACCAGTTTGGGTCGCGCTGTTCTATCAGGACAGATAGTGACCATGGAGCAAGCCCTACGCAGTGGGATGCCGATTCGTGAAGTTCAGGTCATCGATGCTCTGTTGCCAAATCTAG